>Ga0101944_10000165_pt1 | contig 221420 bp, 181 predicted proteins | sample DewCreD2012metaG_FD_75245 | JGI IMG/M metagenome (GOLD analysis project Ga0101944, IMG submission 75245) | Hot spring sediment bacterial and archeal communities from British Columbia, Canada, to study Microbial Dark Matter (Phase II) - Dewar... ...
TCGCGCAGGTAATCGGCGAGGTCTTCGGCCATCTTCTTGGTCAACGTGGTGACGAGGACGCGCTGCCCCTGCTCTACCCGCGTGCGAATGCGCCCCACCAGGTCGTCAATCTGGCCCTTCGTGGGCAGCACGATGATCTCCGGATCGAGGATGCCGGTGGGACGGATAATCTGTTCCACCACCTGGTCGGCCAGCGCCAACTCGTAGTCGGCGGGCGTGGCGCTGGTGTAGATGACCTGATTGAGCCGCTCGTTGAACTCGTCGAAGGTGAGCGGGCGGTTGTCGAGCGCCGATGGCAAGCGGAAGCCATAATCCACCAACGTCTGCTTGCGGTTGCGATCCCCGAAGAACATCCCGCGCACCTGGGGGATGGACATGTGCGATTCATCCACGATGAGCAAAAAGTCGGCGGGGAAGTAGTCAAGCAGCGTCCACGGGGGTTCGCCGGCGGCGCGCTGATCCATATGGCGCGAGTAGTTCTCGATACCGGAGCAGTAGCCAATCTCGCGGATCATCTCCAGGTCGTAGCGCGTGCGCTGTTCAAGGCGCTGCGCTTCCAGGAGCTTGTTCTGCGCATTGAGTTCGGCCAGGCGCGCCTCCAGCTCGTTCTCGATGTCCATAATCGCCTGCTTCGTGCGTTCCTCCGATGTGACGTAGTGCTTGGCAGGGAAGATCTTCACTTCCGACGGCGAATCGATGACCTCACCGGTGAGCGGGTTGACCTCGGTGATGCGCTCGACCTCGTCACCCCAGAAAGAGACGCGGAAGGCCGTCTCGGTGTAGGCGGGGCGGATCTCGAGGACGTCGCCGCGCGCGCGGAAGGTGCCCCGCTTGAACTCAAGATCGTTGCGGGTGTAGTAGATGTTGACCAGGTGGCGCATCACCGTCTCGCGGCGGATGGCCTGCCCCACGTTGAGCGGCAGAATCACGCGCCCCCACTCCTGCGGATTGCCGAGCGCGTAGATCGCCGAGACCGACGCCACGACGACGACATCGCGCCGCGTGAGCACCGCCGCCGTCGCCGCCAACCGCAGCCGGTCGATCTCGTCGTTGATGTCGGCGTCTTTCTCGATGTAGAGGTCGTGCTGCGGGACGTAGGCTTCAGGCTGGTAATAGTCGTAGTACGAGACGAAATACTCGACGGCATTGTTGGGGAACAGCTCACGGAACTCCGAGTAGAGTTGTGCGGCGAGCGTCTTGTTATGCGCCAGCACCAGCGTCGGGCGCTGCGTCTGCGCGATGACCTGCGCCATCGCATACGTCTTCCCCGTGCCGGTCGCCCCCTTGAGCACCTGGTGCCGGTAGCCTTTATTCAGGCCATCCACCAACTGCGCAATCGCCTGCGGCTGATCACCGGTGGGTTTGAAACTTGAGACAAGCTCGAATCCGGGCATACCATACCTCCTGCGGGACAGTCGAAAGTCTAAAGTCCAAAGTTGAATGCTATTGGAACCTTACGTCGCTTTATGGTGAAACGTTCACTGAGGAATCTATTCACGAATCTGAGATGCGGCGTCAAAACAGTGCGTATTATACGCCGAGCGCGACAGATAGCAAGCGCAAGCAAATGTGTTATAATAAAAAATGTTCTCCACATTAGCCCATAAATCAACCAAGAAACAGCGTGAAACGAAGCCTTCGTTTCACGTTTTATGTTTTTACGGCTGTGGTGAGAGAAGTCGCTTGATTTTGACTGGGGAAAGGTGATACGCTAAGGAGTGAACTCCATGGGGCATAACCTCAAATACTTGCTGATCGGCCCACCGCTGCCGACGCAAGAACTGCAGGAGAAACGGTTGAACAAATTCCGCGCATTGGCGGCTTTCTCGCCGGATGCGCTTTCGTCTATCGCCTACGCCAACCAGGAAATCTACCTGGGATTGGTGGTCGCCGGCAGCGCGGGGTTGGCGCTCACATTGCCCATCGGCGTTGCCATCACGCTGCTGTTGGTGCTGGTGGCGTTCTCGTATTTCCAGACCATCCATGCGTACCCCTCCGGCGGCGGCTCCTACATCGTGGCCCGCGAAAACCTGGGCACAGTGCCGGGCTTGATCGCCGGCGCGGCGCTGATGATCGGCTATTTGTTGACGGCTGCTGTGAGTCTCACCGCTGCCGTTGCCGCCATCGCTTCGGCGTTTCCAGTCCTTTGGCCATACCGGATCGCGCTGGCGTTGCTCTTCCTCCTCATCATCACGCTGGCTAACCTGCGAGGCATCCAGGAATCCGGGACGCTGATGGCCGTGCCGGTCTACGCCTTCGTCGTCACCTACCTGGGGATGCTGGTCTACGGCGCGCTGCGCTTGTTGATCGAAGGTCCCGGCACGCCGGTCATTGCGGCGCCGATGCCCGTTGCACCGCTAAGCCTGGGGTTGATCCTGAACGCCTTTGCGTCGGGCTGTACCGCCCTCACCGGCATCGAGGCCATCAGCAATGGCGTGCCGGTCTTCCAGCCTCCGGAGTCGAAGAATGCCGGGCGGACGCTGCTGGTCATGGCGTTGTTGATGGGGGTACTTTTCGTCGGCAGCGTCGGCCTGACGCAGAGCTTCGCTATTGTCGCCGGGCCAGAAGAGACCATCCTTTCCGCGTTGGCGCGGCGCGTTTTGGGCCACAACATCGCTTACTATGTCATCCAAGTGACGACAATGCTGATCCTGACCGTAGCAGCGAATACCAGTTTCGCCGGATTTCCACGCCTTACGGCAATCCTGGCCGAAGAGGGGTTTCTTCCCCGCCAACTTCGCAATCTAGGCGAACGACTGGTGTATGCCAACGGCATTGAACTGCTCGCTCTGGCAACCGCGGTGCTCATCATCCTTTTCAATGGCGACACCCACGCGCTGATTCCCCTCTTTGCCGTTGGCGTCTTCCTGGCGTTTACCCTATCGCAGGCAGGGATGGTCATGCACTGGTGGCGCGAGCGCGGCGCCGGCTGGCAGTGGAAATTGTTGCTGAACGGCGTCGGCGCGGTCGCTACGGCGGTGACAGTCCTCATCGTAGGGACAAGCAAATTCGTCGCCGGCGCATGGATTACGATCATTCTGATTCCGCTGTTGGTGGTGATGTTCTTGCAAATCCGCAGCTACTACGAGGATGTGCGCCAGCAGCTCTCGTTACGCGGTCAGCAGCCGCCGGTGAAAGCATACCCATCCCCCCGCATCGTGATCCCCATCGCCGGCGTGCATCGCGGTATGCTTGACGCGGTCGGCTACGCCTGTTCCATTTCACGGGATGTGACGGCCGTATACATCGCCGTTGACGCCGACAAGGCAGAGCACGTCCGCGAAGCGTGGGCGCAATGGTGGCCCGACGTGCCGCTGGTGATTGTGCCTTCGCCCTACCGCGCAATTCTCAAACCACTGCTCGACTACCTCGACCAAACCGACCGCGAGCACAACGACGGGCAGCTTGCTACCGTCGTCTTGCCGGAATTTGTGCCGGCGCGGTGGTGGCAGAGCGTGTTCCACAACCAAACGGCCTGGCTCATCAAAGCCGCGCTGCTCTATCGGCGGCGACGGCTTGGCTATCAACGGGCCATCATAGATGTGCCCTATCATTTGCATGGCAACAAGTAGCAATCATCACAAACTGTAAAAATCAGGTCAGGTTACATCCATTCTTTGTTTTTCGGAGGGTTCCAAGTATGAGCAAACGAAAGCTCAAGCGCCAGCTCAATCTCACCCAAGTGATTATGCTAGGGACGGCGGGCACGATTGCCGCCGAAATTTTCGTCTTGACCGGGCACGCAGCCGGCATGGCCGGTCCGGCGGCAGTGCTGGCGCTGTTGGTGGGCGGCCTGTTGAGTTACAGCGTCGCCCTCAACTATTGCGAGCTGGGCGCCACCTACCCCGTGGCGGGCGGCGCGATGAGTTACGTGCGCGAAGCCTTCGGTACCGGCATCCTCTCGTTCCTGGTCGGCTCGATGGATTGTCTTTCGAGCACATTCTATGCGGCCCTTTCGGCGGTGGGGTTTGCTTATTCCCTGAAGGTCTTTCTGCCCTTCATTCCTATCGTTCCCACCGCTATCGTGGTCATCGCGCTGTTCTCTTTTTTGAACATCCTGGGCGTTACCAAGGTCGGCAACGCGCAAATTGTGCTCGGCGGTATCTTGCTGGCAGTGTTTGTGCTCTACGTTGTTGCCGGTTTCATCCATCCCGAAGGCTTCAGTTGGAGCGTGTTCATTTCAGGGGAAAGCATCTTCGCGCACAAAGGCTTTTGGGCCAATTTCACCCGCATCATGGCGACGATTGCCCTGGTCTACAACGCCTACGTCGGCTTCGAAGTCATCGCCGACGACGCGGAAGAGGTGAGCAACCCTAGCCGCAACATCCCGCGCGGCATCCTCATCAGCCTGACGCTGTGCACGCTGATTTACGTGTCGGTTGGCCTGGTGACGTTGGGGACTGTGCCCTGGCAAGAGCTGGCCGGGTCGGAGACCGCGCTGACCGACGCTGTGCGCCATTTCATCCCCGGGTGGGGTGTGCCGCTGATGGCCGTCGCCGGTATGGTCGCCACCCTCACCTCCATCAACTCGGCGATGCTCAGCGCCACGCGCGAGGCGTTCAGCCTGGGCCGCGATGGGGTATGGCCGCGGATGTTCTCAAAACTCAGCAGCTTTCGTACCCCGTATGTGGCGATCCTCATCATTGGCGGCATCAGCGCGCTCGTCGCCATCATCGGATTGGTGGACTTCCTGAGCTACATTTCGAGTTCCGGCTACTTGTTTGTGTTGTTCTGGAGCAGCCTTTCGATGATCCGTCTACGCAAGCTCTATCCTGATATTGAGCGACCTTTCAAAGCCCCCTTTTTCCCCTTGACCGCATACCTTGCGGGCGTAACCTGCCTGCTCATCATCGCCTTTGCCGATTGGCGCGCGCTGCTGTTTGGCGGCGGCGTGTTGTTTGTGTTCGCCCTGGCCTTCTACGCGCTGCCGCCCTTTTTTGAATCATGGCGCGAACGGCGCAGGGCCACCGAACCGGACAATGATCTGATCCTGATCGCCGCCGCTAACCCGCAGACGGTCAATAGCCTGGTGCATCTGGCGTCCATTGTCGCGCAGGCCAGCGCCGACACCTACGTCTGCGTGATGAGCGTCATCACTGCCAGCCGCGATCTGCCTTTGAAGAGCGCACAGCGCATCGCGCGGCAGCTCAAGCCGCAACAGCAGAGCTTCCTCCGACAAATAGCAACCAATGTGAGCGCGCAAAACGTCGCTTTGTACTCCAAAGTACGGGCGGCGAACACCGTTTCTGAAGGTATCCTCGAAGAAATCGAAAGCCGGCACAATCTCAAGTTGTTGCTGGCCGGTTGGCCTGGGCATATTGACCCTAAGAAATTGGCCGAAAATCCGGTAAAAGTCATGCTCCAAAAGGCGCGCACCAACATGGCCGTGCTTTTGGATCGTGGGCTGGATGAAGTCAATCTGATCCTGGTGCCGGTAGGTGGGGGGGTACATTCGCGGATGGCGCTGCGGCTGGCCAACGAGATTTCGATGGCCGATGATGCCCGCATCATCGCTCTACGCCTGCTCACCGAGCCGGTGGAAGAAGAGGAGATCGAAGATCAAAACTTGTATCTGGCCGAAATTATCGAGGAGGCGCTCGAAGAAATCCCGGAGAACTTCGAGCTGCGGGTGGCGCAGGCAGAATCTATACAGGAGGGGATCCTGGCAGAGGCGAATCGCCTGCCCTACGATTTGATCGTCGTGGGCGCTTCAGAAGAATGGATGACAAACACGCGGCTTTTCGGTTCCATTGACGATTGGGTCGCGGAACACGTGCGCTGTTCCGTGCTTTTGTGTCGCCGTTATGAGCCGGTGCCGCTGGCCTGGCTACGCTATCAGGTAAAATCCATCGAACAAGAATTAAGCCGCGATCTGGCTAACGGGAAGGGAACGTAACATCCGGCCGGCTATGACGACTTACGCCGCCAAAAAGGGATGTTCTCCACCGGCTTGACCTGGGCCGTAGAACGAGCCGCCGGGGTGGAGGACTTGTCGGGCACTTCGAGCAGGAAGCGTCGAATCGCGCGCAATGCCGCTTTGAGAATCATATCGCCGATGCCGACCAGATTGAGATCAATAAATAGCTCCTCTTCAGGTAGCCGGTCATCGAGTTGCTGCATTTCCTCACGGAAGATCAACAGCAGCCTGTCTTCATGCTCTTCCAGGAAAGTCGCCAGGTCACGGCGGGCCAGGTTGAAGGCGCTTTCACGCACAGCTCTGCGTATGGGCATTGTCTCCTCCTATTTCTCGGCAACAAAGAACACGCGCGGTTCGGCTTCTGGATCGTCGACCGGCCTGGTAAAATCATCCGAACGCGCGCAGTAAGCACTGCGGAAACCGGCTTCCAGTAGCGCCGCGTGGACGGCGTTCATCTCGAAAATCGTGTTGAATGCAGTCTGATCGAAACGCTCGTAGAGGCCGCTTTCCGTGCGCAGGAACCCTGAAATTTGCGTGTAGGTGCGGTTCAGTTCCTCGACCATGACGCCGCGCGTAAACACCACCAGCTCGTCGGCCATTTGCATGCTCGCGCCGAGCCAGCGTTCCAGCCCGTAGCGCGTGTTGAGGTCGAAGATAAAGCGCCCTTCATCCACCAACACCGCCGCGACGGAACGGAAACATCCCTGCAAGGCCACCAGGTCGGGCAAATGGTTGAGCGCATCAAAGGTCGAGGTCGCCAATCCGAACTGCCCCTCCACCGTGAAGTCGGTCGCATCCGCCTCGATGAACCGCGCGCGCCCCTCATCGATGTATGGCTGTGCCTTCTCGATGGCGTAGGACAGCATCGCCGGAGAGAAATCCAGTCCGGTGACGGTGTAGCCATGTTCCAGCAGATGCAGGGCCAGTTGCCCCGTTCCACAGCACACGTCCAACGCCGTCTTGTTCACCTGCCCAACAGGCGTGCTCTCGTAAAATTCGCGGATGCGCGGCGCCAGGCGGTCCGCAAATCCGGCCCAATGCACATTATACACCCGGGCAAACCCTGAGTTGTATTTCATCGCTTCCTCCGCAATGGTCTGATAGTCTGGCAGGCATCAGCCCTGTAGGCGAGCCATCATTGAGCGGTTGGGGCGAGATAGGCTGCGGCGACCCAACCTTCTAAACGATCTGCCATCGAGATGACCCGATACCACGTCGTTTCGCCGATGACGAGTGGCCCATCAACGATCGTCACAGCCATCCCTTCGGCAATGCTCCCCATCACCATACCGTCTGGTGAATAACGCACGCGCAGCCCTGTACGGCCTACCCCCGTCACGAACATCACCCACGGCGTTGCTGTCGGTGTCGCCGACGGCGTTGGTGTGATCGTCGGCGTGGGCGTCGGCGTCGCAGTGGCGGTCGGCGTGGGCGTTGGCGTGTCGGTCGGTGTCGCCGACGGAGGCGGTGTGGATGTCGACGTCGGCGTGGCAGCAGGCAAGCCGGTGGGCGTCAGCGTGGGGGTCTCGGTGGGAGTAGGCGGAACGTAGGCCTGCAAGTACGTCGCAGGCACCACGGCCAACGAGAGGGCCACTGGCCGTTGTAGTTGCTCCGCAACGTTTTCTTGCAGACCGCGCGCCTCGGCATAGGTATACGGGTATTTAGATCGAATCGTCACGTCCATATACAACGTTCCATCTTCGCCGGTTTCCAAAATCTCCCAGTTGACCAATTCTGCGCCGGCGACATCATTGACCTGGTGACGCAAAGCTGTCGTGATTTCCTGGTGCAGCCGTAACTCGGCCAACGACTGCCGTGTCAGAATCGCCAAAAATGCCGTCACCGCCAAAAGCAAGACAGCGACACCTTGAAAGCCGCGTTGTAGCACTCGGGTGCGGTCCGAGTCGCCTGGCGCAGGCCGAAAGGCAAACAAGAAAAACGCTAGGCTGCTGGCGGCAACAATGGCAACCATGTTGGTGACGAAAAGGAGCAAAGCGCCGCCGGCAATCTCGCGCCGGCCCAGGACAAGACCAATACCCACCGTCGCCAGCGGTGGGGTCAGGGATAGCGCAATGGCGACGCCTGCCAATGCCTCCGTCACCCCCTGGCGGCACAACGCATACGCCGCGACCGCGCCGGAGGCCAACGCAATCACCAGGTCCAACACCGAAGGGCTGGCCCGACCGAGAATCTCAGGCGTGGCCGACGCACCCGGGACCAAAGCGCCAACGATCAACCCGGTGATGATCGCCAACACGATCCCCCGGCATACTGTACCCAACGCCGTCCAGAAAAAACGCAGGTCGCCGATCACCAAAGCCAGCCCCATGCCCACAATAGGCATCATCAACGGATCAACCAACATCGCGCCGATGATGACTGCCGGACTATTGAGCAACAGGCCCAACGCAGCGATCGCCGTCGCCAGGGTGATCATCACGGAAAAGTCGGTGTTCGTGCGTGAATTATGGCGTATGTTTTTGGCAATTTCGGCCTTTTCCTGAAGCGTCAACACAGGCACGAGACCGAAAATGAAGGTCCACACGCGCCGCGAGAGCGAGGCAAGGTGCGTCAAATGGCGGCGCGCAATTATGACCGGAATGGGCGAAACTGCCGCCACCGTCTGCGGGATGTTGCCAAACAGAAACCGCCCGACGACGTTCTCTCTACCTGCGCCAACGATGAGCAGATCATAGCCTGCCGCCGCCTCGCGCAGAATCCCCTCTACCGGACTCGATGCCTGGATAACACGCGGGCGAATACACGCGCGATCTTCAGGCGTCAACCCGCGCAACATCGTCTCCAGTTGCGTTTCGCCGACCACGATTTCTGTCGGCCCTAATTTCTCTACCGCCACGTACAAGGCGGTGACTTCGGCTTCTGGGGCGAGCGCACGCGCAACAGCCAATCCTTCAGGCCCATTAGGACCACCTGCTGCCGGAATGAGCACCCGCCGAATGTCCGCCGCACACTGCCCACGCATCAAGATAACGTCGCAAGCGGCTTTCTGAACGACCGGGTCCAACGTTTCGCCAAGCACGTGACCGTCCTGACTCCGACGTCCTTCCCACCCCAACACCAATAGATCCGTGTCGCGCCGGCGCACTTCGTGCAGAATAGCCTGGCTGATGTCTTTGGCGGGACGTACTACCACCTCAATCGGAACATCTGCGCAAGAGTCCGGCAATTTCAACCACGCCGGCTCTGCCTCCGCCATCGATGCAGTGAACACACAGACCTTGCCTTCACGCGCGCGGGCAAGGCGGCACGCGAGCACAATGAGCGGCAGGTCCGAGGCATCCCGCACTGCAACCAGCACACTATAGTCCGAATGATGGTTATCCGCCGACGGCATCCTTTTTTTCCAGCACAAGGAAATGCGATAACCCAAAGCAACGGAACGGCGTCTTCTCCAATGTGTACGTAATCCGCTGAATAACACGCCCTAGCCGCGGTAGACGCGCCACAATGTTGTCGTAGCCGGGATAGATTTGGGTGTGAACGAGGAGGCGCGTGGGCAAATCGGCGAACAATCTGCGCAAGCCGCGCCCGGTATACACCCGGACGTGCGGCGCGAGGCGATTGCGCAACGCATCGGGCAGCCAATTGACCAACGGTTTGTTGCCAAAGCGATAGACGCCGCGCCAGTAGATGCCGTGCGTCTCAAAGAAGTAAGCCCGGTTAGGGACGAAGATTACGATCCGCCCGCCGGGCCGGGTCACGCGCACCAACTCCCGCGCGCACAGGCGATCATCCGCCACATGTTCCAGCACCTCGTGCGAGAATACCACGTCGAAGGCGTCAGCGGCGAACGGCAGCGTCTCACCCACCGCGCGTGCCACCCCCTGCGCCCGCGCGCGTGCCTCACGTACCCGGTCGGCCTCGATTTCCACGCCGAAGACATGCGACGTGTAACGCAAGAACGCCGAAGTGTACATTCCCATCCCACAACCCACATCGAGTACGCGCCGGCCCTCCAACGGGGCGTACCGGCGCGTTAGCGCCAGGCGCCGCTCCTGCCCGGCGCGCCACACGAAAGAGGGGTTTCCCCTGAGCGCCGTTTGCTCTATCGTCGTCATAACGCTCGATTGTAGGTTCAAAAGGCGGGCTGTCAAATAGAGCGGGCCGGTGTGATTTGATAGGAACCAAATTGACACACACTGGTACTGTGGTACTATTAATCTTGAACTTTTGAATCTTATCCTGGGAGGGGACTATGACCGTATCTCGCACAGAACGTCTCACAGAAGCGCTCTACACACTGCAATCCGGCACCACGGATATCGAAGCCTCCGCCATTGTCAGCGTTGACGGCCTGATCATCGCCTCGGCCTTGCCCGCCGGTTCGGAAGAGGACCGTGTTTCGGCAATGTCGGCGGCAATGCTATCCCTGGGAGAGCGTATCGCGGGTGAACTGAGACGGGGCATGCTTGAGCAGGTCTACATCAAAGGGGATAAAGGGTACGTCATCCTTATGTCGGTTGGCGAAGAGGCGGTGCTCACAGTGCTGGCCCATCAAAACGCCAAACTCGGTCTGGTCTTCCTGGAGATGCACCGCGCCGTGCAGACGCTCGCCCCTTTGCTGTAAATCCCCACCCACACGCCCTTTACCTTAGCGAAGCTGGACACATTCACGTGCGCCAGCTTTTTTTGTCCTAAACAGGATGCAGGATGCAAGAAGCAAGATGCAAGATGCAGGATGCAAGATGCAGGATGCAAGATGCAAGATGCAAGATGCAAACATCCGCCACCCCTTGGTCCAAAATCCAAAATCCAAAATCGAAAATCCAAAATCTCACCGGGAGGTTATGATGACAAAACGCATTATTCATCCCCCACGAGGTACACAACTCCACTGCAAAAACTGGCTGTTGGAAGCGCCGTATCGGATGCTGCAGCACAATCTCGATCCCGAAGTCGCGGGCGATCCCGACAACCTGATCGTCTACGGCGGACGGGGCAAAGCGGCCCGCAATTGGGAGGCGTTCGACGCTATCCTGGAGACGCTGCAAAAAATGGACGTGGACGACACGCTGCTGGTGCAGTCGGGCAAGCCGGTCGCCGTCTTCAAGACCCACGAGGACGCGCCACGCGTGCTCATCGCCAACTCCAACATCGTCCCGGCGTGGGCCACACAGGAGAACTTCGACAAGTGGGAACGCGCCGGGCTGATTATGTACGGGCAGATGACGGCGGGTTCGTGGATCTACATCGGCACGCAGGGTATCTTGCAGGGCACCTACGAAACGCTCGGTGCGCTGGCCCGGCAGCATTTCGGCGCGCATGCGTCGCTCAAGGGCAAGTTCACCCTCACCGCCGGACTCGGCGAGATGGGCGGGGCGCAACCGCTGGCGATCACCATGAACGAGGGCGTGGGCCTCATCGTCGAAGTCGATCCGTGGCGCGCCGAGCGGCGGCTCAAGCACCGCTACGTCAACGCGGTGATGGACGACCTCGACACGGCACTGCGCACGCTCGAAGACCACCGCGCCAGAGGCGAAGCCTATTCCGTCGGCCTGATCGGCAACGCGGGTGACGTGTTCCCGGAACTGCTGCGACGCGGCATCATCCCCGATGTGGTCACAGACCAGACTTCGGCCCACGACCCCTTGAGCTACGTCCCCAACGGGATGACGCTGGCGGAAGCCGTCGCGCTACGCAAAAGCGATCCGCGCCGCTACCAGGCCGAGGCCATCCGCACCATGACCGAGCACTGCGCGGCCATGGTCGAGATGCAAAAACGCGGGGCCGTCGTCTTCGATTACGGCAACAACCTGCGCCAGCGCGCGTTCGACAACGGCTTGACAGAGGCGTTCAACTACCCTGGCTTCGTCCCGGCGTACATCCGCCCGCTGTTCTGCGAAGGTAAAGGGCCTTTCCGCTGGGTGGCGCTCTCCGGCGATCCCAACGACATCTACGAAACCGACCGCATCATTATGGACCTTTTCCCGGAGAACGAACACCTCGTCCGCTGGATCAAGATGGCGCAAGAGCAGGTCGCCTGGCAAGGGTTGCCCTCGCGCATCTGCTGGCTCGGTTACGGCGAGCGCGCCTGCGCTGGGCTGGCGTTCAATGAAGCGGTGGCGGATGGACGCATCAGCGCCCCCATCGTCATCGGGCGCGATCACCTGGACGCCGGCTCGGTCGCCAGCCCCAACCGCGAGACCGAAGCCATGAAAGACGGCTCCGACGCCATCTCCGACTGGCCTATCCTCAATGCGCTCATCAACGCAGTGGGCGGCGCGACGTGGGTGAGTTTCCATCACGGGGGCGGCGTGGGCATCGGTTACTCGCAGCATGCCGGGCAGGTCATCGTGGCGGATGGCACGCCCGCTGCCGCGCGCCGCCTGGAGCGCGTCCTCACCACCGATCCCGGCCTGGGCGTCGTCCGTCACGCCGACGCGGGCTACGAATCCGCCATCCACTTCGGCAAAGAACACGGCATCTGGATGCCCATGCTTGCGTAAGTGCACAATTCAACCACGAATCTTCACGAATCTACACTAATCTTGATCTGTATTCGTGAAAATTCGTGTGGATTCGTGGTTTGATTTTTGGGGAGACTCATTACCCATTTCTCATTACTCATTACTCATTACTCATTACTCATTACTCATTTCTCATTACTCATTTCTCATTACTCATTCTCTCTCTTGCATCTTCCCCCGCTCCTGAGTATAATCCCGCGTATGGACGATAAAGAAACTACCCCTATACGCAAGCAATACCTGGATTTGAAAGCCCGTTACCCGGATACAATCCTCTTTTTCCGGTTGGGTGACTTTTATGAGACCTTCGATAACGACGCCGAGATCGCCGCGCGTGAGTTGGACCTTGTCCTCACCTCGCGGCCCGTCTCCAAAGGTGAGCGTATCCCGATGGCAGGCGTGCCGTACCACGCCGTCGAGAGCTACATTGCGCGCCTCATCGAGAAGGGCTACCGCGTCGCCATCGCCGAACAGGTAGGCGAACCCACCAGCCGTGGGCCGATGGAGCGCCGCATTGAGCGGGTGGTCACGGCGGGCACCATCACCGAGCCAACAATGCTCGACGAGAAGCGGCCCAACTACCTCGCCGCCGTGGTCATCGATGGCAAGCGCGCAGGCGTGGCCTACGCCGAAATCTCCACGGGCGAGTTCGCTGCCACCCAACTCGAAGCCGACGGCGACATCCTCAGCGTGGCGCGGCAGGAATTGGCCCGCCTACAACCGCGCGAGGTGCTCATCCCCAAAACCGCCACGTGGAAAGAGCGTGATCCCGACCAACCGGCGACGCGCGTCGAGGAGACGCTGGCGCGGATGCTCCAGGCGCACTGCACCCCCTGGGCAGCCTACCGCTTCGAGGAGACGGCCGCGCGACAAGCGCTGCTGGAACACTTCGGTGTGCAGACACTGCAAGGCTTCGGTTGCGAGGGCAAACCGCTGGCGATACGCGCGGCAGGCGCGGCGCTCGCCTACCTGCAAGAGACGCAGCAAGGGCTGCTGCCGCAGATCACCGGGCTGCGCACCTACACCACCGACCGTTTTATGGGCATCGACGCCTCGACGTGGCGTAATCTGGAAATTACCGAGACGTTGCGCGGGCAAAAACAGGGGTCGCTGCTCGGCGTGCTCGATGCGACCAGCACGCCGATGGGCGGACGATTGCTCCGTGCGCGGCTGGCGCAACCCCTGCTCGACATCCCCGAACTGGAAGCGCGCCTGGATCAAGTGCAAGGCTTCGTGGACGACGGCATCCTGCGCGCGCAAGTGCGGCAGGCGCTCAAGCGCATCCCCGATCTGGAGCGGATGACCACCCGCGTGCTCGCCGGGCGGGCGTCGCCGCGCGATCTCACCGGCATCCGTGCGACGTTGGAGATTGTGCCGGAGTTGCGGGAGAAGCTGGAAGAAGCACATGAGCGAATCGGCAAATCGGCGAATGGCTTTGGGGAATTGCTCGAGGGGTTGGAGGCGCTGCCGGAGATTGCGAAGCTGATTGCGGACGCGCTGGTGGACGAGCCACCGGCGCAGGTAAGCGCGGGGGGCTTGATCCGTCCGGGTTTCTCCACCGAACTGGATGGCATCCTGCTGGCGACGAAGGACGCCCGCGACTGGATCGCCGGCCTGGAAAACAAGGAACGCAACCGCACGGGCATCAAAAACCTCAAGGTGGGCTACAACAAAGTCTTCGGCTACTACCTGGAAGTGACCCAGGCCAACGTCAACCTCGTGCCCGCCCACTACATCCGCAAACAAACGCTGGTCAATTCCGAACGCTACATCACGCCGGAGCTGAAGGAGTACGAGAGCCTGGTGCTCAACGCCGAGGAGCGCATCGCCGAGCTGGAAACGCGCCTCTTCCGCGAAATCTGCGAGCGGGTGGCAGCGCGGGCGCAAGCCTTGCTAGGGACGGCGCAGGCGTTGGCCCGGATCGACGTGGCGGCGGCGCTGGCGGAAGTCGCCGCGCGGCAGCACTACGTCCGTCCCACCTTCGAGGCCGCACCGGTCCTCGCCATCGAAGGCGGACGGCATCCCGTGGTGGAATATTCCCAGCGCGAGCCGTTCATCCCCAACGATTTACAAATGGACGCGGAGAGCCGCATCCACATCATCACCGGGCCGAACATGGCAGGGAAGTCGGTCTTCTTGCGGCAGAACGCGCTGATTATTTTGATGGCGCAAATCGGCAGCTTTGTCCCGGCGGAGCGAGCGCACATCGGCGTGGTGGATCGCATCTTCACGCGCATCGGGGCATCCGATGAGCTGGCAGCAGGACAGTCCACGTTCATGGTGGAGATGGTGGAGACGGCGAACATTCTCAACCACGCCACACCGCAGAGCCTGCTCATCCTGGACGAAGTCGGGCGCGGCACAAGCACCTACGACGGCATGGCAATTGCCTGGGCGGTGGTCGAATACCTGCACAATCACCCGGAGCGCCGCGCGCGGACGCTCTTCGCTACCCACTACCACGAGCTGATCGAAATGGCGGAACATCTGCCGCACGTGCGGAATTTCAACCTGGCGGTCGCCGAGGAGGGGCGCGACGTGATCTTCCTGCACAAAGTCGTCCCCGGCGGCGCGGACCGCTCCTACGGCATTCACGTCGCACGGCTGGCGGGCATCCCCGCGCCGGTCGTCCACCGCGCCGAAGGGCTGCTCGAAGAATTGGAGAGCGGCGAATTCCGCCCCGGCACGCAAGTTCAGGAGCCAGAGTTGTTCCAGCCGATGCTGATCGCCTCCGAACCGCCCGTAGTGGAGATGCTGCGGCAGATCGATGTGAACAGCCTGACACCGCTGGACGCGCTTACCAAGCTCTACGAGCTGCAAAAACAGGTCGAAGAGAAGGGCGGAAAGAAACGGAAAAAGTAGAGAGATTCAGTGAATCCAATTTACACATTCAACAATGCCTTCGCCTTCTCAATCTGCGCCTGCACCGCCGCCGTTGCCGTGCCGCCGGGCACGGAACGTTGCTCGACGGCCCGGCGGAAGTCCAGCACGTCGTGCACATCGTCGCCGAAGTGCGGGGAAAGGGTGCGATAGTCGTCCACGGTGAGGTCACGCAGGCCGCAACCCCGTTCTCCGGCAAGCCGCACGGCCTGCCCGACGATGTGGTGCCCCTGGCGGAACGGCAAGCCCTGACGCACCAGGTAATCCGCCAGTTCCGTCGCCAGCAGGTCATCGCGCAGCGCGGACGCCATCCGCTCCGGGTGGATGCGCAGCGTGGCGATGACGCCGGCCACGATGGGCAGCTCAAGTTCCAGCGTGTCCAGCGTATCGAAGAGCGGCTCCTTATCTTCCTGCAAGTCCTTGTCGTAGGAGCTGGGCAGCCCCTTGAGCGTCGTCAGCAGCGCGACGAGGTTGCCGACCACGCGCCCGGTCTTGCCGCGCGCCAGTTCCAGTGAATCGGGGTTCTTCTTCTGCGGCATGATGCTGGAACCGGTGCTGTAGGCGTCGTCGAGTTCTACGAAGCTGAATTCCGCCGTCGCGTAGAGGATGAGGTCTTCCGCCAGACGGCTGAGGTGCGTTTGCAGCAGCGCCGCCCAGAAGAGTATCTCAGCGATGAAGTCGCGGTCGGAGACGGCATCGAGGCTGTTCTCGCTGATGCGGTTGAAGCCCAGCTCGGCGGCGAGCGCCTCACGGTCGATGCCGAAGGTGTTCCCCGCCAGCGCCGCGCCGCCCAGCGGCATCACAGAGACACGCTTCGTCAGGTCGTCCAGCCGCTCGACGTCGCGCTGCAACATCCAGAAGAAGCTCATCAGCCAGTGGGAGAACAAAATCGGCTGCGCGGGTTGCAGATGCGTGTAGCCAGGCATGATGACGTCCAGGTGCGCTTCGGCTTTGTCCACAATGGCACGCTGCAATCCCCGGACGTGCTCGCGCAGCACGGGAATCTGCGCCAACAGGTACAGCCGGATGTCCGTCGCCACCTGGTCATTGCGGCTGCGGCCCGTGTGCAGCTTGCCCGCCGCCTCGCCGATCAGCTCGCCCAGGCGGCGCTCGACGGCGGTATGGATGTCCTCATCGGAGGGCAAAACGGCGAAGGTGCCGGCGTCGAATTCGGCCTTGACCGCTTCGAGGCCGCCCAGGATCGCCGTCACTTCGTCCGCCGTGAGGATGCCCACACGCTCCAGCGCGCGCGCATAGGCGATACTGCCGGCGATGTCCGCCGCGTACAGCCGCCAATCGAAGCCAATAGAGGCGTTGAAGCGCTCCAGAAGCGCGTCCGTTGCCTTGTCGAAGCGTCCGCCCCAAAGTTTTGTCGTAGGAATCTGTGGCATTTTTCTCACTCCTCATTAAGTCTTCCGAAATCCACCCGTCTGTGGTAATACACCCATTTGTATTCCTGGCAAGCCCTGCCCTGGGATGGTAACACGACAGCCAGGTGCCGTCCGTGATACCGCCTGAGTTAGTTAAGGGATTCACAAAACTGTTATTCATCTGTAACAAAACGAATATGTTGCGAGTGACACTATATATTTATACTAATATCAAACATTTCCTTCAGAAAGGGCAATAACGATGTGTGGCAAGGTAGAACAGCAATATCAGTATTCTGTACTACGGTCTTTGCTCAGCCTGGTAATTGCCGGAGCGATGTTGGCCGTACTCGCGTTGTTGCTCGACAGGCCGCAGCCAGCGTTAGCCGACACTTTCCCCATCACAGAGACCTTCCGCAGCAATACGACAGGGCCAGGCTGGATTCTCGGCGGAAATGCAGCTCTCACCGGCGGTACCAGCGACCCGGCAGGCGACGGATGGTTGCGCCTGACCTCCAAGGCCTACAACCAGAATGGCTACGCCATCTTCGACCAGGCGTTTGACTCGACCCGAGGTCTGGCCGTCACCTTCGAGTATATGAGCTGGGGCGGCACCGGTGCGGATGGGCTAACCTTCTTCCTTTACGATGGCAGCGTGCAAAGCAGCGCTTTTAGACCCGGTGGCTACGGCGGATCGCTGGGCTACGCGCAACGCTGCGGGATCAACGGGCTGACCGGTGCCTATGTGGGCATCGGCATTGACGAATTCGGCAACTTTTCTAATCCCACTGAATGTCGCAGCGGTGGGCCAGGACGTCGCCAGCAAGCGGTGGCGGTGCGCGGGCCGGGGAGCGGGGCGAGTGGCTACACCTATCTTACCGGCGTCACAGCGCCGCAACGTCTCGATGTCCCCAATGTGAGCACCCGCCCAGACGTCAATGGGACCGGCTATCGCAAGATTCAGATAGACATCATCCCCACCGGTACCGGCGCATACAGCATCACCGTCAAAATTCAGTTTGGCGCTACCGGCGCACTCCAGACCATTGTCAAGCCATATCTCTTGCCACAAGCCCCACCTGCCACACTAAAAATGGGCTTTGCCGCTTCGACCGGCGCCTCAACCAACTATCACGAAATTCGCAACCTCGTTGTGACCGCCAAAGATATTCATACCATCCTGCGTGGTCAGGTGACGGATCAAACGGATGCTACCCCACTGCCCGAGGCCACGGTCATTATCACCGATACGGGAACGTCCTCGCATAGCTACAGTACAACGACCACACCCGCGGGGAGTTATACCTTCACTTCCACCACCAGCACACCTATCAACGCCGGCCCGGTGGCGATGCGCGTCAGCGCGCCGGGCTATTGCCCCCAATCCCTCAACACTACGGTTGTCGAGGGCATCGTCAATACCCAAGATATTGCGTTGGCGCCGACCCGTCTCGATGGCTTGGTCACAGTACAAGGTACCGGTGTGCCGATTGTAAGCGCGACGGTGGTGTTAACCGACTCCAATGGTGTAGTGTGGAACACCACGACCGGCATAGGCGGCGCCTACAGCTTTAGCAGCACACCGGAGAAACGCATCGCGCCCGGCCCGGCTACGGTGTACACCAGCAAAGACGGCTATCAGGTCCAAACGGCAATACTCACCCTGACCGCCTGCAACAACACCCAGGACCTCAGCCTGTCTACCACCAACCTGAACGTGCTCAAGACAACATCCAGAACGACCTACTATCCGGGCGAGATCATCACCTATACGTTGACCATCCAAAATCTGGGCAGCTTGAACGCGACGAACGTAGTGCTGACCGATGTGCTGCCCAACAACACTACCTACGTGCAGGATACCTCTGGCGTGACGCCCATCGAAACCCCCGGTGGCAGCGGTATCTGGGTCTGGAATTTGGGAACCCTGAACGCCGGCGCGCAGACGAGCTTCCAACTGGCCGCGCAGCTCGCCATTCCTATACCCGATGGAACAACGTCACTGAGCAATTACACTTACGCCAGGACCACCAGCCCCGAAGCGGACCTCACCAATAACGAGCGCGCAGTTACAGTGCAAGTGGTGTCGCACCCCGACCTGACGCTGTTCAAAAGTGCCGCGCCGGAATCATTGCCGGTTCGAGCCAGCAGCACCATTACCTACACTTACATCGGTGATAATCGCGGCGGCGCTATCGCCACAGGCGTGCGTATCACCGATACCCTGGATCCGCACACCTCGTATGCCGGCTGGGCAGAACTGGTCGCGGGCGGCGCATCTCAACCGTTGACCGTCACCTACAACGTAACACAGAACACCTTGCTTTTTGAACTGCCGAATATACCCCCCGGCATCGATGGCTATCTACGCTACCGGATGATCGTGACCGATACCTTGCCGGCCGGCACAACCCTGATCACCAACACTGCCGAAGTGAGCAGCCACGAACCAGATCTCGACCCCGCCGACAATCGCTCGACTATCGTGCTGAGCGCCGAAGGCGGCGCGGATGTATACGTGCAGAAACACGTCTTCCCCACCACCATCCCGGCGTTGCCCGGCGAAACGATGCTCTATCGCCTGCGTTATGGCAATCTGGGTGTGGACCCGGCCGCAGACACCGTCATCACCGATACTATCCCGGCACATACCACTTACGTCGCCGGCAGCCTCTACCTGAACGGTGTCAATCTCACCGACGTCGAAGGTGACGACGAAGGACAATACCTCACTGCCTCACGCACGCTCAGTCTCACACTGGGGAATTTATCACCCGGCGTCAGCGGCGAAATCACATTCGCCGTGCGCATCGCCTCAGTGCTCCCTGCCGGCGTTTCGGAAATTGCCAATACTGCCTTCATCACCTCCACGGTAGACGATCCGGTGGAGGGTGACAATCAGAGCACGGCCGCGATAGCTGTGGACGCCCAACCCGACCTTGTCATCCAAAAAGAGTATGCGGGTAACTACCTCGATGTGGGACAGACCATCTGCTACACACTGGTGTACAGCAACGTCGGGACCCAGGGCGCAACCGCCGTTGTCATCACCGACACGCTCGGCGCCCATCTTGAGTATGTTTCCAGCAATCCGGCCGGAAGTGTGGATGCACAAGGGCGCGTGCGCTGGGAGATCGGGGCGTTGCCCGCGGATGGACCACACACAATTGCACTGACAGCGACTGTCAAAACCACAGTGCAGCCCGGCGCGTTGGCGGTCAACCGGGCCGAGATTGAAGATGATGGCGTCAACGGCGCGGATGCTGATCCTTCCAATAATCACGCTCTGCACACCGCCATCATTGTGCGCCCGGTGCTGGCCCTGGAGAAATCCATCACCGGGGAGAGTTATGTGGGCGGACGCATCACCTACACGCTCGCCTATCACAACGACGGGGCGACCGTAGCCCGCGCCATCATCATCACCGATAGCCTGCCCGCCCATACCACGTTGGTTCCCGGCAGCATCAGCGGCGGCGGGGTGGAAAACGGCGGCATCATCACCTGGACACCGGCGGATGTGGCGCCGGGCAGTGACGGACAGGTCAGTTTTGCGGTGGATATCGGCGCCGAAGCTGGCGGGGACGAACAATCTGCGCCTACGCTGAGCCGCGCCAGCGTTCCCGGCACAGTAGTGATCACCTCCACTACCCAAAACATCAGCAGCTCCTGGTGCGAGATGGAGGGGTGCGCGACGTTATGGGGCTACTGGGGCGGCACAAACCCCACCGGGCCACCCGGCTGGAACGAGAATCCGCACGCGGAAGGCGCGTCGTTCGACCTTACCGGATGGGTGCGGCTGACCACGCCCGACGAAATCGAACCTTACTGGTTATCGGACGAGACGCTAGATGCTGAATGGGTCGCGGTGACTCGCACGGCGCAAGCGAATCTTAACTACAGCTTCTTCCGCCAATACTTCTACCTGCCGCCTAACGGACACCTTTCCAGCGGTACGCTCCAGATTGCGGGGGATGATATCGCCGATATCTACATCAACGGTCGCTATGTAGGCGCGCACTACGGCGGGGGCAGCGCCACCAGTTGGAACGTCAATGACCACCTGCAAGCCGGCGTCAACCTGCTCGCCGTTCGTCTGACCGGCAACACCCACGGCGGCCATGACCTTTACGCAGGCAAAGATCATCCTGGCCTGCTCTATCGGCTGGAAGCGCAATATTATGGTCTGCGCGCGTTTATACTCGCGTCTACCTTGACCCGTGTAAATGTGGAAGTCCCTTTCGTCATAGAGCCTGTGCTATGCGGCAAACTGCCCTTCAGCTACACCCTGGATTACGGGGATGGCAGCCCACCAACCCCCTACGCTGAAACACCCGGTTTCGCCCACACCTACACCCAGACAGGGACGTATACTGCCACAGTCACCGCGCGCGACCGGCTGGGAACGTTGGCTACCGATTACATTACCGTCAGGGTGTTGACAACTACAGCCAATCTGCTGGCAAATCGCAGCGGTGTGCGCTACGAGAACAGCTACAGCATCCGCTACACAAGCGAGAGCGGCGTAGGAACTCTCTTGGAACCGGTAATCAATGTGCCGCTGGCACTCAGTAGCCAACAGAGCGCAACCTCTCCGGGGAAGTGGATCACCTACACTGTCGTGATCAGCAACAATGGTTTGACCGAAGTCTCGCCGACAATCAGCGATACGCTGCCCTATGAGCTGAACGACGTTGCCTGGACTTGTGCGGCTTCCGGCAGTTCCACCTGCGGCGCGGACAGCGGCAGCGGCAGCATCAACCAACAACTCACATTGCAACCAAACGGCATAATCACCCTGACGGTATGGGGAAAGGTAATAGATTCGGCTACAGGGGACCTGGTCTACACAACACAGATTCTGCCCCCCGCTGACTACACCAACCTGGCTGAAGGTATAGATACCGAGACAACGCCTATGTATCCCACCGCGGTGATCCTGGCAGCTTTCTCTGCAACGTCACGAGACGGCGTCATCGTCGTCACCTGGGAAACTGCCGCCGAATTGGACAACATCGGCTTCAACCTCTACCGCAGCACCGCGGCAGATGGGCCATACACGCCGCTGAACGAGACACTCATCCCGCCGCAGAACCCCGGCTCGGTCATCGGTGGCGTCTACGAATGGCTGGATACGGACGTGCAGCCCGGCGTCGTCTACTTCTACCAACTGGAAGACGTTGACGTGAAGGGGATGCGCACCATGCACGGTCCGGTGACGGCAACCGTGCAGCCCACGCTGACGAATCACAATTTCACCGTGTTCTTGCCGCTCGTCATCAGGCAAGAGTAAGCGAATATACCCAAACATAACGGGGGATGGACAGGCCATCCCCCGTTGTGCGTGTTCTGCATCAACGATTCAACGGATAATAGAGCGGAAAAAATCCGTTCAAATCCGTTTAATCCGTTGCCCCCTAATCCCGCTTGAACGTCCCAAAGTCCGGCTGCGCGTAGCTCGATTTGCCCAGGCCCTCGATATCAAGCAGCGCTTTCACCTTGAGCGGTAAGCCAAAGAGGTGGATGAAACCCTCGGCGTCACTCTGCTTGTAGACGTCGTCCTGACCAAAGGTGGCGTAATCCTCGCGGTAGAGCGAGTACGGCGACTTGCGCCCGACGACGGTGCAACTGCCTTTGTAGAGCTTCAGGCGTACCGTGCCGGTGACGTTCTCCATCAGGCTGTCCACGAACGCATCCAACGCGGTGCGCAGCGGCGTGAACCACTGGCCGTAGTACACCATCTCCGCGTACTTCTCGGCAACCAGGTCCTTGTAGTGCAGCGACTCGCGGTCGAGGCACAGCGTTTCCAGCGCGCGCAGGGCCGCGTAAAGGATCGTGCCGCCGGGTGTCTCGTAGACGCCGCGCGATTTGATGCCCACCAGTCGGTTCTCCACCATATCCAGCCGCCCCACCCCGTGCGCGCCGCCGAGTTTGTTGAGCCGCGTGACCAGTTCCACCGGCCCGTGCGAGACGCCATCCAGGCGCACCGGGATGCCGGACTTGAAGTCAATCTCGATGTAGAGCGGTGTGTCCGGGGCCTTTTCCGGCGCGACGGTCAACTGGAACATCGACTCTTCCGGCTCCAGCCACGGGTTTTCCAGGATGTGGCCTTCGTGGCTGAGGTGCCAGAGGTTGCGGTCGCGGCTGTAAACGGACTTGCCCGTTGTGGTGACGGGGACGCCATGCGCGGTGGCGTAGGCCAGCGCATCCTCCCGCGAGCGGATGTCCCACTCGCGCCACGGGGCGATGACGGTGAGGCGCGGGTTGAGCGCCATCACACCCAACTCGAAGCGCACCTGGTCGTTGCCCTTGCCGGTCGCGCCGTGGGCGACGGCGTCCGCGCCTTCCAGTTCCGCAATCTCCACCATGCGTTTGGAGATGAGCGGGCGCGCGAACGACGTACCGAGCAGGTATTGCCGCTCGTAGATCGCCCCGGCCCGCAGCGTGGGGAAGACGAAGTCGGTGACGAACTCGTTGCGTAAGTCCTCCACGTAGGACTTGACCGCGCCGCTGATGCGCGCCTTCTCCGGCAGGCCACTCAATTCCTCTTCCTGCCCCAAATCCGCGGTGAACGTGATGACCTCGCAGCCATAGTTCTCGATCAGCCACGGCACAATACACGACGTATCCAGTCCCCCCGAATACGCCAAGATGACTTTAGAAACCTTTTTCTTTGTCATTTTCTCCTCTCCTGCTTTGGAATAGTCGGATAGTCGTTAGTCTTGTAGTCAGATAGTCGTTGGTCTTGTAGTCGGATATAAGACAATAAAAAAACCCTGGCGTTGCCGCCAGGGTCATAATCTGGCGCTTACGCCACCGTATCGGTGATGGGGAACCCCAACGATCCCAACTCAGGTACATTGACCTGCATGACAATCGTATGCTCGCCGGGTTCCAGCGCGCCGGGGACGTAGATCGTCAGCACCGCGCCGTAGCTCACGTACAGCGATGACGCCCACGTGATCTCTGCAATCGGACGAACCTTCCCGTTCAATTCGACGGTCGCGCCTTCCAGCGGGCGCGCCTCGCCATCCACCGTGAGCTTGGTGATGCCGCTGATCGAGCCTGAATCAATGAGGTTCTTCACCTGGAAGACGAAGCCCTCGCCCTGGTTTTTCAGGCTGCCAGTTACATACAACTTCTTCAACGCATCGGGTGACATATTGTACATGGTTGACCTCCTTGAAATGGTTACTGGTTCAGAGTTACTGGGTCAGTATACGCAAGCGCGCTGATTAGACAAGCTCAGTTCCCAGGTATGAAACAGTGTAGCGCGAGTTGGCAACTCGCGGCATGGGCGAATTGGCAATTCGCCCTACAACTTTTCGTTACTGACATTTCCTATAGTGATTGTGTCAGCTTGCGGCATGGGCGAGTTAGCAATTTGCCCTACAACACCCATTGTTTGTAAAGCTACGTTGTTATGCAGATGCGTCGCTCAGAGTTTGCAGAGCGCGCGCTAACACGGAAACGCCGCGCCGAAATTCGACGATGTCGAGGTGCTCGTGCGGTGTGTGATCGAGCGCCGAATCGCCCGGCCCGTAGGCGACCATCGGGCACTCCCATACCGGCCCGACGGTGTTCATGTCGGACGTGCCGGTCTTGAGTTTGAAGCGCGGTTTGCCGCCCTCGGCGCGGATGGCTTTGAGCAGCGCACGCACCGGCGGCGTGTTCTTGTCGGATTGATACGCCGGATCGCTGCCACCAAAGGTCAGCTTCGCGGCGCCGGCCCAGGCTTCCATTTTTGCTTGCAACGCATCGACGCCAAAGTCCGGCGGCAGACGCGCCACAATGGTCATCTCCACGTAATCGTTCAGTCCATCGCTATAGGTGCGCAGGTCACGCAGCGCGGGATCAAGCGAGTTGAAGCGCCCTTTTCTGCCTTGTAGCAACGCCTCCTGGTTGTAGGCATAGGCGAAGCGGCGCAGGCTGTTCCAGAAGTTGACGGCGTGTTCCGCCGGCCCGGCGAATTCACCCGCGCTGTGTCCGCCGGGTTGCGCCAGGCTATACTCCATCAGCAGGCGGCCCTTGTAACCGAGCGTGATGCAGTCCCATGCGCTCGGCTCGCCGATGAGGGCATAAGTCGGCGCGGGCATCGTCTGCGCCAGGTATTGCGATCCCCAGCCGTGCGACTCCTCCTCCACCGCGCCGATGACGGTGATGCGCGCGTCCGCCAGCTTCGGCACGACCTGCGCCGTCGCCAGCACGAACGCCGCCAGCGGCCCTTTGGCATCCACCGCGCCGCGCCCGTAGAGCTTGTTTCCCTCCCAGCGCACGGGGATAAAGCCAGACACGGTATCCATGTGCCCCAGCAGCACGATATGGCGCTCCGCATCGGGATTGCCTACCACGCCGACGACGTTCCCGGCCTCATCGCGGTGCGTCACGAAGCCCAGCTTGCGCATCTGCGCGACAAGATACTCGGCGAAGATGTCCTCGCCGCCGGAGGGACTGGGGATAGAGAGGAGTTTTTCGAGGAATTCAAGGTCGTTCATCGCCATCTTCCTAACACAATCAAGACTCTATCAAGCCCAAGTCAACGGCACATTTAACCGCCTCAGTACGGTTCCGCACGTTCATTTTTCGATAAATGCTTGTGGCATAATTCCGCACCGTACCATGACCCAAATCAAGCCTTTCGGCTATCTCATCATTCGTTAAGCCACGGTGCAGCAACCGCAAAACATCAATTTCACGCGAGGTTAAAGCCAAACGACGCTGAGAAGCATATCTCACCAACTCTTGTTGTTCACTTGTAGGCAGTGATAACATAGGGGCTTCCTCGGTCAAGAAAGTGACTAAGACGTCAACCTCACCAGCGAATGGCACGTCTTCCATCAACGCCACTTTGCCATCAAGGTATTTTCCTCGAATTGTAAGCATCATCACCCTCTTGAATTCGTATCGATCTTCTTCAGTTCTGTAACAACTTGTCTCGCATGTGGCATCTCTACCAACGTTGTCTCTTAAATCGGCACTGCCTCGCTCAATACACGTTTACGGATACGTGGACGCAATCCGGTTTCGGTCACGACATCAACTTCACGGTTTAACAAATCCTGTAAATCCATCAACAGCGCGCCCAAATCCAGCAAACTACGCCCGCTTTCCAGGTTAACCAGGAAATCGACATCACTTTGGGCATCAGCTTCGCCTCGCACGGCGGAACCGAAAATCCGCACATCATACGCGCCATGGTTAGCGGCAATTTGTAAAATATCTTCGCGCTTGGCTCGTATTTGTTGGATGATTTGCATCATAGACCTCCTCGATTCACCTCAATTGAGCAAGCAATACATCCGGACCCACCTTGCGTTCGTTAAGTTCCATCAGATCAATATCTCCCCATGTCTCCCAAAGCACATCCTTTTCTTCGTCCGACAGTGCAAAATATTCCCCTAGAGTCATATTTCCCAAGAACATTGTATCCGGTGAAAGCAGTTCTCCGCCCAAATCCGCTAGAATCTCTTGTTCTAGACGTAAGACAGTTTCTCGCGCCTGGGTCTCAGTTCGCATTTGATCCTCATTTCTCGTAAGGTCGAGCTTGCTCCCGCAATTGTCGCGCGTAAACAGCACTATCTTCGATATCCGTTCGGTCTTTCCACAAGCCGATCAAGCCAGACTCGCGGAATTCTCCCACCGTCAAATGCCCACGCGATGCAGTTTCGGCTTCCTCAGTCTGTTCGGCTTCTAAAAACCGCTCATGCAGTCGCTCAATGACATCCGCCGTCAGCACCGGTTCAGGATAAACCGCCTTTCGTTCATTCAGGACTGCACGAACCTCATCAGGCGACGCTTCTCCTAAGCTCTTGAGCAACGCGGCATACGTCACTTCTTGCTGCCGAGCCGAGGAAGCCCAAGTAACGTGTCGCGTCAACGCATAGACGATCAACTGATTGAGCGACACGCCTTCTCCCTCCGCCAATGACGCCAACTGTTGGTGCAGCGTATCCGGTAATCGCAGTGTCAACCGTCCCATCGTCCCCTCCCCGACGTTCGTCTTGCATCAGCAGATTGAGCAAATTTTTGGCCGATCAGAAGAAACCAATCTCAATAGCTCCAATTTTGCTTGGTCTGGATCTGGCGATCCAGACCAGAACGGGGATCTGACGATCCCCTTGGAGCATTTTTGGATCTACTGAATCTGCTTACCAATTCAATCTGTCACTTCACCCAATTGTACTCTTTACTCTTACTCTTTACTCTTTACTCTTTACTCTTTACTCTTTACTCTTTACTTTCAATACCATTATAGCACCGCCCGTGGTGTCACACACCCCCCAACCAGGGCCTTATCATTCTCATCACAGTTCCCTATTTTTGCTTCGAGCGGATCGCCAGATCCGCGTCTTATGAACTTAAAACGGGGAACTGACGTTCCCCTCGGAACAAGAAGGATAGGACCCTGCCCCCAACGCCCGCACGGGCAGCGTCCCATGTCGCAAAAACCGGATCGCGGCGACAGCGGTGCGCAGCGCCACAAGGGTGGTGATGTAGGGGATGTGGTATTGCAGCGCCGCCGCGCGGATGCGATAGCCCGCCGTGCGCGCGCCCTGCCACGGCAACGGCACACCACGCTCCGCCGCGCTCGCCGGCAAGGGCGCGTCGAGGATGCGCTTTTCGCTGCGGGCGGCGGACGGCGTGTTCACCACCAACTGCACCCGCCCCTGCGCGATCACATCCACGCAATCGGGCCGCCCCTCGCCGACTTTGTGGACGACCTCCGCAGGAATCCCCATCGCCTGCAAGGCCTGCGCCGTGCCGCGCGTGGCGAGGATGGCGAAGCCCATATCATACAACTGCCCGATCAACGCGATGCCCTCGCGCTTGTCGGCGTCGGTCAGGCTCGCCAGCACCGTGCCCGCCGTGGGCAGCGGATTTCCTGCCGCAATCTGCGATTTGGCATACGCCTCCGGGAACCCCGCGCCAAAGCTCATCACCTCCCCTGTCGAACGCATCTCCGGCCCCAGCAGTACGTCACTTCCCGGAAACCGCCGGAAGGGCAGCACGACTTCTTTGACGGAAACGAGAGGGGTAGACGGGGCGCGAAGATTCGCGCGACGGTAGACGGTAGACGGGGGGGGAGAGGGAGATTCGCCGATTCGCTGATTCGCTGATTCTTGATTCATGATTCTTGATTCATGATTCCCCAACAGATCACGGAGCTTGCGCCCCACAAGGATTTTGGCGGCGAGTTTCGCCAGGGGGACGCCGATCGCTTTGCTGACAAAGGGAACGGTGCGGGAGGCGCGCGGGTTGGCTTCGAGGATGTAGAGTTGATTGCCTTTGATTGCCATTTGCAGGTTGACCAGCCCCTTCGCGCCCATCGCCAGCACCAAGCGCGCGGCGGCGTCTTCGACTGCGGCGATCTGGCGCTCGGAGAGGCTCGCCGGCGGCAGCACGCACGCAGAATCGCCCGAATGGACGCCGGCTTCCTCGATCTGCTCCATCAGCCCGGCCACCCACACGTCCTCGCCGTCGGTGAGGATGTCCACGTCGAGTTCCAGCGCGTCTTCGAGGAAGCGGTCAATGAGCACCGGATGCCCCGCCGAGACGCGCGCCGCCTCGGTGATGTAGTGGCGCAGTTCGTCGGCGTTCGTCACAATCTCCATCGCCCGCCCGCCGAGCACGTAGCTGGGGCGCAGCAGCACGGGATAGCCCAGGCTTTCGGCCACCCGCAGCGCTTCGTCCACCGTGACCGCCGTTCCGTAAGGCGGGCTTTTGAGGCCCAGCCGGTCCAGCAGCGCGCCGAACTGCTTGCGATCCTCGGCCATCTCGATCATCCCGTAGTCCATGCCAAGCAGCGGGATGTTGTGATCCACCAGCGTCCGCGCCAGCTTGAGCGGCGTCTGCCCGCCGAACGTCACCACGACGCCGATCGGGCGCTCGTTCTCGACAATCGCCAGCACGTCCTCCGCCGTCAGCGGCTCGAAGTACAGCCGGTCAGCGGTGTCGTAGTCGGTGGAGACCGTCTCCGGGTTCGAGTTGACCATGACGACCTCGTACCCTTCCTCTTGCAGCGCCCACACCGCGTGTACGTTGGCATAGTCGAACTCGATCCCCTGCCCGATGCGATTCGGCCCCGAACCGAGAATAATCACCCGCTCCTTATCCGTTCCATCCGTTGAATCCGTTGACGTTGCCTCGTTCTCCGTCCCCCCATAAGTCGAATAGAAGTACGGCGTGGCGGCCTCGAATTCGGCAGCGCAGGTGTCCACCATCTTGAAAACCGGCCGGACGCCCAAAGCCGCGCGGCGCAGACGGACCTCCTCCCCGGAGCGGCCCCACAGTTCGCCCAACTCCAGGTCGGAGAATCCCCACAACTTGGCCTGCAAGAGCGCGTCGCGGTCGACGTCGTCCCAGGGCAAAGCGCGCAATTCCGTTTCCAGGGCAACGAACTGCGCCATCTCCGTGAGGAACCAGCGGTCGATGTGCGTCAAGTCGTGGATGTCGTCCACCGTGTAGCCGGCCCGCAGCGCCGCGAAGACGTAGCTCAGGCGCTCCGGCGTGGGCGTCGCCAGGTATTGCGGGATGCGCTCGAAATCCAGCTTGGGCGTGGCGTCGAGTTCGAGCGAGCGCATCGCCTTGCCGAGCGCCTCCTTGAACGTCCGCCCGATCGCCATCGCCTCGCCCACCGACTTCATCTGCGTGTTGAGGCGCGGGTCGGTACCGGGGAACTTCTCCAACTGGAAGCGCGGCATCTTCACCACCACGTAATCCAGCGTCGGCTCGAACGCGGCGGTGGTGCGGCGGGTGATGTCGTTGGGGATTTCGTCCAGGCGGTAGCCCACGGCGAGCAGCGCGGCGACTTTGGCAATCGGGTAGCCGGTGGCCTTCGACGCCAGCGCCGACGAGCGGCTGACACGCGGGTTCATCTCGATGACCACCATGCGCCCATCCGCCGGATTGACCGCGAACTGGATGTTGGAGCCGCCCGTGTCCACGCCGATCGCGCGTAGCACGGCAATCGAAGCGTCGCGCATGCGCTGGTACTCTCGGTCGGTGAGCGTCTGCGCGGGCGCGACGGTGATCGAGTCGCCCGTGTGGACGCCCATCGGGTCGAGGTTCTCAATGGAGCAGACGATGAGGGCGTTATCCGCACAGTCGCGCATCACCTCCATCTCGTACTCCTTCCAGCCGATGACGGATTCTTCGAGCAACACCGTAGCGGTGGGGCTTTCGATGAGCGCCTGGTTGACAATCGCCGTGAGTTCTTCGAGATTGTAGGCGATGCCGCCGCCCGTCCCGCCGAGCGTGAAGCTGGGACGCGCGATCAGTGGGTAACCCAATTCAGCCGCCGTCTCCAGCGCCTCGCGCAGGCTGCTCACCTGGCGGCTGCGCGGCACTTCGAGGCCGATCGAGAGCATCGTCTGCTTGAACAGCTCGCGGTCTTCGGCCAACTGGATCGCCCGGAAGGACGCGCCGATCAACGCGACGCCGTGCCGTTCCAGCGCGCCGTTCTCGGAGAGCGCGACAGCGAGGTTGAGCGCTGTCTGCCCGCCGAGCGTCGGCAGCAGCGCGTCGGGTCGCTCCTGGGCGATGATCGCCTCCACGAACTCCGGCGTCAGCGGCTCGACGTAGACCGCGTCCGAAAGCTCCGGGTCCGTCATAATCGTCGCCGAGTTGGAATTGACAACGACGAGCTTATACCCGGCCTGCCGCAGCGCCTTGAGCGCCTGCGTGCCGGAATAGTCGAATTCGGCGGCCTGCCCGATCACGATCGGGCCGGAGCCGAGGATGAGAATTTTATGAATGTCGGTGCGTTTTGGCATTTCCTACTCTCGCTTTTTTCACCGCAGAGGACGCTGAGAATCCGGAAAATTGTTCACGCCCCGGTGGATACCGTCTTTGAGGACCAACACATTGAAGTTGATAAGGAGGCCAACCTTACAACCTGACAGTTTCAAATACGAAAGCAACTGCGCTTTATGAATCGGCGCAAGTTTTTCGATAGCTTTAACTTCGACAATCACCTTGCCGTTCACAAACAAGTCGAGGCGATAACCGCAGTCCAGTTTGACATCACGATAAACCAAAGGGAGCGGTTTCTGCTGCTCAACACTCAATCCCGCCTCTGCAAGTTCAAAGGCCAAACAAGCTTCATAGGCAGACTCCAACAGCCCTGGTCCCAAAGCGTGATGTACCTTTATCGCAGCGCCAATAATCTTATCGGTAATCTGGTTCAATTCTTCAGCTTCAGTCACCATCGATCTCCTCTCCTTAACTCACCGCAGAGTACGCTGAGGACGCAGAACATCTTAAAACTCAGCGTCCTCTGCGATCTCCGCGGTAAAATCCCCCTGCACCAATGCCAAAAACTCCCTCTCTTTAACTCACCGTAGAGTACGCTGAGGACGCAGAGAATCTTAAAACTCAGCGTTCTCTGCGATCTCCGCGGTAAAATCCCCCTGCACCAATGCCAAAAACTCCCTCTCTTTAACTCACCGCAGAGGACGCTGAGGACGCAGAACATCTTAAAACTCAGCGTTCTCTGCGATCTCCGCGGTAAAATCCCCATGCACCAATGCCAAAAACTCCTCGAAAAATCCTTTCGCATCGTGTGGACCCGGACATGCTTCAGGATGATGCTGCACTGAGAACGCCGGGTAATCGCGCAATCGCAACCCTTCCAGCGTGCCGTCGTTGAGCGACAACTGCGTCACCTCCACCGGCCCAAATCCCAACGGACTTTCGCCCACCAGAATTTCCTTTGGCAATCGTTCAGCCATCGTGATGCGTGATGCGTGATGCGTGATGCGTGATACGTGATTCGCCGATTCGCCGATTCTTGATTCATGATTCATGATTCCTGATTCTCTCTCCAACGGCGTCCACGCAATTCCCAGGCTTTCCGGATCAACGGCGAAACCGTGATTCTGCGTGGTGATGAGAATGCGCCCCGTCGTGAAGTCCTTGACAGGGTGATTGGCCCCGCGATGCCCGAAGCGCATCTTGTAGGTTGCGCCGCCGAGCGCGAGGCCGAGCAGTTGGTGGCCCAGGCAGATGCCCGCGAGCGGCACGCGCCGTTCGAGCAAGCCACGCATCAACGCAATCGTCGCGTGGAGCGGCTCCGGGTCGCCGGGGCCGTTCGACACGAGCACGCCATCCGGCTTGAGCGCGAGCACAGCATCCAACTCAGCATCGTAAGGTACAAGCGTCACGTTTGCACCGCGCATTTCCAACTCACGCTTTATGTTCCCCTTCAACCCACAATCTACCACAACGATATGCGTATGACCCGCAGGCTTTAATCCGTTAAAATCCGTTAAATCCGTTGACACAAACTGTGCCAACGCACGCCCCGCCATCTGCGGTGATTCGCGCACACGGGCGATGAGACTTTCCGGGTCCATATCCGTGGTGGAGATTGCGCCGCGCTGCGCGCCGTGGGTGCGCAGGTGACGGGTGAGCGCGCGCGTGTCCACGCCTTCGATAGCGACGATGTTCGCTTGCGCCAGGTAATCGAGGAACGAGAGCGTCGCGCGGTGGTTGTAGACGCCACGCGCCGCGCGATGCACCACGAAGCCCGCCACCTGCACTGTGCCCGATTCCACGTCCTCCGGGTTCACACCGTAGATACCGATTTCCGGGTACGTCATCACCACGATCTGCCCGCAGTACGACGGATCGGTGAGTACCTCCTGGTAGCCGGTCATTCCGGTGTTGAACACAAACTCGCCGAAGGTTTCACCTTCCGCGCCAATGTTGTTGCCCCAGAAAAGCGTGCCGTCTTCGAGGGCAAGTAGGGCTGGTTTTGCGCCAATCATCATATAACATTCTCCTTTCGGGTAGACGGTAGACGGTAGACAGTAGACGGTAGACGGGGACTTTGTCAAGCAAACCCTGTCTACCGTCTACCGACTACCGTCTACTGTATACTGTGACATCACCACCAAATCCACGCGCTGCGACCATCCCACGCGCTTCCAAAACGCAATCGCGTCCGCATTGACCGCAAACACAAAGAGGTGGCACTTGTCGATACCCTCGGCGGCAAGCGCGTCCAGGCAGCGGGTCGCCAGCGCCTTACCGATGCCCTGTCGGCGATGCGAAGGGTACACCGCCAGGTGGTGCACGTAGCCGCGCCGCCCATCGTGCCCACAGAGCACCGCACCCACCAGCAGATCGCCGTCCCAGGCCGTGAAACTCAAGCCGGGATTGCGCGCCAGATAGCGACCAATCGCCTCACGGGAATCGGCGTCGCTTAGGCCCACGCCATCGGCGGATTGCCAGAGGGTGAGGACGGCGTCGTAGTCGTGAAAGGTCATTGCGCGTATGTGCATGGTGTTGCCTCCTCTTTTTGTCAACGGATTGAACGGATTAAAACGGATTTTGTCTTCTTAATCTCGTGATAGCGTCGCCCGCCTGCAATCCGCCGTAATGGATTGAACGGATTAAAACGGATTTTGTCTTCTTAATCCGTTAAGTCCGTTTAATCCGTTGACTTTTTCCCCTCTACCAACCGCTTCACCAATCCCGGCAACTCGCCGATGTGCGTCAGCTCGAAATAGCGCGCATGTTGCATGTCTGCCGGGTCCACGCGCTCGTGTTCCCAGGTCAGCGTGTGCGGGACGTAGACCGCCTGCCCGCCGATTGCCACGACCGGCAGCACGTCTGATTTGAGCGAGTTGCCGACCATCAGAAAGCGCGCTGCGTCCACTTTGTAGTGCGATAGAATCGTCCGGTACGTCTGCTCCGTCTTTTCGGCGACGATTTCGATGTGCGCGAAGTACTCCGCCAGCCCCGACCGGTCCAGTTTGCGCTGTTGGTCCAGCAGATCGCCTTTGGTGATGAGCATCAGTGTGTGTGTCTGCGCTAACTGGGCCACCACGTCCGCAACCCCGTCGAGGAGATGGGTCGGTGTGTCAATCATATCTTTGGCGAACGTGATGATGCGCTGAATGTCGGCGCTCGTGATACGCCCCTCGGTCAGCGTAATCGCCGTTTCGATCATCGACAGTGTGAAGCTCTTGATGCCATAGCCGAAATAGGGGATGTTGCGCGTCTCCGTCTCGTAGAGCCGCGCGGGAACGTCGCAGAAACAAGTTTCCGATACGCCATCCAGATACGGCGCTAACAGGTGCGCAAGCCGCTCCTGCGTCGCCGAATAGAGCGACTCGTTTTGCCACAAGGTATCGTCTGCGTCAAAAGCGATGATATCGAACAAAACTTAACCTCCCCTGCGCATAACGCTACTCCAACGCTTTCGAAAGACCTGACAGGTTTCAGAAAACCTGTCAGGTCTGGCAATCACCACGCCACCTCGTCCTGCAGGCGCGGATCCTTCTCGCACGCCGCGTAGAACTGCTCAATCGCGGCGGTGACTTCTTCCACCAGTTCGTCCAGGTAGGCGTCGCGTTTGACCGGGTTGATGAGGGCGAGGGTGTCGGGGGTGTCGAAGTTGTAAAAATCTATCGGACGTTCCAGGAATCGCAAGCCAATCATGTAGATGCCGGTGCGCCATTTCCCGTCCAACCCCTTCAGTATCTCGCCCAACAAAGAGAAGCCCGGATGATTGACAACTTTGACCGGTTGTCCATCTCCCAAAGCAACAAATCCATAATAAAGCCGGCCAGAAGGTGACATGCCGATAAGAAAAGCCAGAATATCCTGTCCCAGCAACTCCGGCAAAGCAAAGCTGATCCCATACTCACGCCGGCCTTTCTTGTAATATGCCTCGACACTTTGCCGTGAATACTTCCAATACTCAGCTATCTCAAAGCCTACAGCGATTAGTTTTTCTTCCAAACGAGACCAAAATGCAAATTGCACTTCAATCTTAACTTCGGTAAACGCTTGGCCGATGTTGACCGCCGCCGCCAGACTCTCCTCATCCTTCAACAATGCCTTCACATCCATCAATAACCGCCCTCCTGCCTGGCCGGTCAGCCTTTCGACCAGCCATTGATACTGCATCAGTGTCATGTGAATCGTTGGCGGCAACGGGATGTTCTCGATACAATCCGCCAGCCAGTCACGCACGTCATCGGCATACGAGATGAGCGTGAGGATTTCCTCATCAAGATTGCCTGCGCTGTCAGCGCTTGGCGCGTCACCGTAAAGCGTAAGGTACAGCACTTTGACATCCCTGTACCCCTCTTTGCGCGCCGCCTTGTAATAACGCTGCAACTGCTTCGGCTGGTCCGATGCGTAGATTTTGTTCTCCAGGATCACGGCCTGCCGCGCCGCGTTGGCGATGAAGATGTCCATGCTCTGATACTCGCGCTGCACCGTCGCCGTCGTCACGTCGAACGTCTCCAGCCCCGCCTGCGCCAGGAAGCGTTCCAGGAATGCCGTCCCCATTCCGTGCGTCCCCTGCGGATTCAGCAGCTCGAAGAGGAAGCGCGAGTGCAAGTTCACCTCGTCATCCTCCGCACGCAACATCGAGAAGACGTTGAACGCGCGCCGCTCCTCCCGCGCTGTCGCCGCATGTTCACGATTAAGCTGCGCGACACGGTGAAGCAAGTCTTCTATCGTATTCAACCGGCAGCAAACCACGGATCATCCCTAACTGAGGTCAGACACTCGTCCAACGACAGATCGGTATAAATCGTGATCCATTGTCCGTTATATCGCTGGAAACTGAGGTTGAACTGCTCATTCCCGACGTAATCAAGCCGGGCAAACTTGCTCTCGAAAAACGGCGCAATTGCATTTGGCCTGGGAACGCAATACTTGGCACAAAAGTAGAAATAATGACCGTGCCAGCGAGTATAAATGTCCACAATGTAATTGAATTGCTGATCCTCCGGCACAGGCTGTACATAGTGCGGCTTTAACACCGTTTCAACGAGGTCCTGAGCTTTGCGGGTAACCTCAGCTTTCAATGATTCTGGAACTTTGCCAGGCTGCGATTTTCCCGGACTATAAACCCACGCCTTTTGCTGTTTCTTGACCATCATTTTCCTCCATCCCCTGTCAGATTGTCAGATACGGCCATCCCCTGCAATATCTGCTCCGCCGGCGCCCATCCGATATAGACCGGCTTCGTCCATCCCGGCGCGGCGTCGAGCGCTTCGATGTCCCGGTAGCCGTCCACGCGCACCTTGTCCCAGGCGTGGGTCACCTGCCCATCGCCGAGCGACAGCCCGATGTGACCCCAATTGCGCGAATCCCCATCAATCACGCCCCAACAATCGTAGAAAACATAAGCGCCCCTGGGCGGAATCTCCGGGTCACGCCGCGCGCCGTAAGCGTCGGCGGCCTCCTTCGCGCTACAGCCCTGCCCATCCAACACAATGCCATTGCCCAACTCGTAAGCATCTTCGAGAAACCCATAGCACTTGAACGCATACTCCGTCGAACCCAGCCGCTCCTTCGCCCACCGAATCGCCCCCTCGATGTACTCCTGCATCAGCCCCTCCACAAAGACAAACCACGAATCTTCACCAATCCTCACGAATAAAAAATCAAAATCAGTGTAAATTCATGAAGATTCGTGGTAGGAATCTTCAAAATCTGCTGACAGAAAAAATCCGTTAAAATCCGTTCAATCCGTTGACAAAACAACCGCCACCTTCTCGATCACCGTCTCAATATCCGCCTCCGAAATCACCAGCGGCGGCAGGAAGCGCATGACCGTACCGCCCGCCGGGAGCGCGAGCACCCCTTTCTCCGCCAGCGCGCTCAGGTACGGGCCGGATTGCGTCTTCAACTCGATGCCCACCATCAGCCCCAGGCCGCGCACCTCGCGGATCAGCGGAGACTCAATGGCGCGGAAGCCCTCCATCAGCCGCGCGCCGAGCCGGGCCGCCCGCTCCGGCAACTGCTCGGCTTCCAGCGCGTGGATCGTCGCCAGCGCCGCCGCACACACCAACGGATTGCCGCCGAACGTGTTGCCGTGCGACTTCTTCGGCATCTCGCCCACCCGCTCGCCAATGAGGCACGCGCCCATCGGCAGGCCACCGGCGATGCTCTTGGCGACCGCCATCAGATCGGGCCGCAGATCGTAATGCTCGCAGGCGAACATCTTGCCCGTGCGCCCGAAGCCCGTCTGCACCTCGTCGGCGATGAACAGCGCGCCCCGCTCGCGGCACAACGCCTGCGCGCCGCGCAAATACTCGCCGTCCCCCGGATTGACGCCGCCCTCGCCCTGCACCGCTTCGAGGATCACGGCGGCGGTCTGGTCGTCCAGCGCCTGCTCCAGCCGGTCGAGCTTGCCGTAGGGAACAAAGGTCACGCCGGGGATCAGCGGCTCGAACGGCTCGCGGTACTCCTTGTTCCACGTCGTCGAGAGCGCGCCCATCGTCCGTCCGTGGAACGCGCGCATCGTCGAGATGATTTTCGTGCGCTTCGTCGCCAGCCGCGCGAACTTCAGCGCCGCCTCCACCGCCTCCGTCCCCGAACTGCACAGGAACGCGCGTTCGATCCCCGGCGGCGCGATACGCACCAGTTCCTTCAGCAACTGCGCGCGCATATCGTTGTAGAACCCATTGGGTGACAGGAACATCCGCTGCGCCTGCGCCGTCACCGCCGCGACGACGGCGGGATGCGCGTGGCCCAGATTCGCCGCGCCGTGCCCGCCCACACAATCGATGTACTCCGTCCCGTCGATGTCCCACACGCGCGCCCCCTCGCCGCGCACCAGCACAATCGGCTGCTTGTTGTACACCCCGCTCTCGTACTGCTCCTCCCAGGCCATCACCTGATTCCGGCTCACCATCTCCTCCATCACACACCCCCTCGGAAAATAAACCGCTAATCTCGCTAATCTACGCGAATCTTTTTTTCTAAAATTAGCGAAGATTCTGCGAATGCAGACATTCGCGTGATTCGCGGTTAAAATTTACTTGATTGTCGTACCTTGCCCCGCCAGCGCCCGGCTGACCGGTTGAGCGGCGCGACCGTCGGCGATGATGACTTGCTGCACGCCGTCGCGCAGCGCCTCCACCGCGCCGAGCACCTTGCGCTTCATCCGGCCTTCGGCGTAACGGTCGAGCACGTCCTCGGCCTGGTTTTGTGGGATGTGGGTAATGAGACTGCCTTCGTCCTTCACGTCCCGCAGCACGCCGGGGACGTTGGTGAGGATGAGCAGCGTCTCAGCCTTGAGCGCCGCCGCGACCGCCGCCGCCGCCCGGTCGCCGTCCACGTTGAGCGCGTCCCCCTCGTAGCTGATCGCGTTCGGCGCGATGACGGGCGTATAGCCAGCGTCCAACAGCAGCGTCAGCAGCCCCACGTTGACCTTCTCGATCACGCCGCTGTACTCACCGCGCAGAATCTTGCGCTTGCCGTCCTCGATGATGCGCAGGTGATCCTTGCGCGTCCCTTCCAGCAGCCGCCCATCGATACCCGACAGTCCCACCGCATTGACGCCCAACTGCTGCAACCGCTCGACGATCAGCTTGTTGATCTTGCCCGCCGTCACCATCACGAAAATCTCCAGCGTCTCGCGGTCGGTGTAGCGGCTCGAATGCCCCGACACCGACGTGACAAAGCGCGGCGGATGCCCCAACTGCTCCGAAATCACGTTCGTCTCGTGCGACCCGCCATGCACCAGCACGACCCGCTGCCCCTGCTTGACCAGGTCCGCAACGTCGGCAATCACCGCCTCCGTATCCAATCCTTCGCCCCCTCCGGCTTTGATAACTAACATACTTCCTCCTTTTTAGTAGACCGTAGACGGTAGACAGGGTCTGTTAGCGCAAAACCCCTGTCTACTGTCTACCGTCTGCCGTCTACCGATTTCACCATCAACAGACAGGGATTCGCTTCATCCCACAATGTCGGAAACTCTTCCAGCGGCCTGAAACCCATAGCTTCGTAGAAAATCCGCGTCTTAGCGTAGCCAGGATCGGGATGCGACGCGCTGAGCGTCTTGACTTGCAGATACTCGACGCCACGCTCGCTTAGATACGCTTCCACGCGCGACAGCAGCGCCCGCCCAATTCCACAATTGTGCATCTCTGGCAGCACGCCGAGGACGAACAACTCAGCGGATTGCGGAAAGTGTTGCTTCACCGTCATAAAGCCCACCGCGCGCCCGTCCATCCATGCCACAAATGTCGGCAAGCCTTCCACGTCCCGGATGTACTGCGCGGTCGCCTCTTCGATCCCGAACCACTCCGGCAGCGCACGCAGAATCGTCTCACACACCGCCCCTTGTCCCAGCAATGGTCCTTCGATGTTCATAGTCTGTCAGTCGTTTGTCCAATAGTCGTGTAGTCGTTAGTCGTTAGTCGTGCATCGTGCATCCTGCATCCTGCATCTTGCATCCTGCATCCTGACTTCAGACGATTCGACTACAAGACCATTGACTAAACTGGATGCAACCCCGGAAATTCCAGGCCCGTGGTTTCCGGCCAGCCGTACATCACGTTCATACACTGCACCGCGCTGCCGGCGGCCCCCTTCATCAGGTTGTCAATGGCGGAGACGACAATCGCCCGCCCGCCCGGCTCATCCAGCACAAAGCCCACGTCGCAGTAGTTAGAACCAGAGAGCAGCTTCGGCTCCGGGAAGCGGTGAATGCCCCGGCTGGCGCGCACCAATCGCACGAACGGCTCGTTGCCGTAGTCCTCGCGGTAGAACTTCCACAGGTCGCGCTCCGCCAATTGCTTCGCCTCATCCGTGAGCAGACAGTGACACGTCGCCAGCGCGCCACGCACGATGTCCACCGAGGTCACGGTGAAGTGGAAGTGCGGATCGGCGGGATCCAGCTTGAGTTCCTGGATCATCTCCGCGATGTGGCGGTGTCCAAAGGGCGAATACGTCCGCACCACGCCCGACCGCTCCGGGTGATGCGATGCCTCGGTAGCCTTGTTGCCGCCCTCCGACGACCCCACCTTCACCTCGACGACCGTCTCCCGCACCAGGCCGCGCTTGTAGAGCGGCGCGAGCGCCAGGATCGTCACCGTGGCATTGCACCCCACCCCGCTGACGTACTTCGCGCCCGTCATCTCCGCGCGGTGCAATTCCGGCAAGCCGTAGACAAAGCGGCTGAGCCACTCTGGATGTGGGTGGGCGTGCTCGTACCACTTCTCATAGTCCGCCGGATTGCGCAGGCGGAAGTCGCCCGAAAGGTCCACGATGCGCTCCGCCATCCCCGCGAACTCGTCAATGCGATTCCACGCCGTACTGTGCGGCAGTCCCAGGAACAACACATCGCACGGCTTCAAGTCCGCCAGCCGGCTGAACTTGAGCTGCGTCCGCCCACGCAAGTTCGGATGCACGAAATGCGCGAACTCCCCCGCATACGTCTCCGACGTGATCTGCGTCACCTCCACGTGCGGATGAAACAACAACAACCTCAACAATTCCCCCCCGGCATAGCCGGATGCACCAACGATTGCAGCTTTTACCATACTCACCCCCTCGTTATTGAGAGGAGTATGAAGTATGGAGTACGGAGTATGGGATATGCCCTTACTCCGTACTCTTTACTCCTTACTCCCTATCTGCAAAACATACTCCACTATCTTCCCCGCAATATCCACGTCCACCACCTCGCTCGCGCCGTGGAACTCCGGGGCGTGGTTCACCTCGTTGACGAGGATGCGCCCATCCGGCGTCTCGAACAGATCCACCGAAACCACGCCGCCGCCCACAGCCTTCGTCGCCTCGCGCGACCAGTGGACGATCTCGTCGGTCAGCGGGCAGACGATAGGCGCGCCGCCGCGCGCGGTATTCGTGATCCAGTGTTCGGACTGGCGATAAATGGCATAGATGACCTCGTCGCCGACAACCATCGTGCGGATGTCGCGGCCCGGCTTCTCGATGTACTCCTGGATGTAGACGACGTTGTGCTGGTAGCCGCCAAGCGTCGCCTTGTGCTCCAGCAACGCCTCGGCGGCGTCGCGGTCATTGACGCGCGCCAGCAGCCGTCCCCACGAGCCGAACAACGGCTTGAGCACCACCGGATAGCCGAGCGTCTCAATCGCTTCCAGCGCCGCCTCCGGCGAAAGCGCCATCAGCGTGCGCGGCGAGGGAATCCCCGCCTCGACCAGCGCCGCGCTCGTGAGATACTTGTCGCCGCACGTCGCCACCGTCTTGTGCGGGCTGACGCAGGGGATGCCCGCGCCTTCCAGCCAGCGCGTGACGTAGTACGCCTCCGTATGGCTCAGGCAGCGGATCAGCGCCACATCGTAGTCGCCCGGCCCCGGCGCGCCCACCTCGAAGTGCACCTCGCGCGGATCAATGCGCTCCCAATCCACGCCCCGCGCATCCAGCGCCGCCGTAATCAACTTCTCTTCCACCCGCTTGCGTGAATAAAAAACTGCGATCTTCATGTCGTCCAATAGTCGCATAGTCTGGTAGTCAAGTAGTCCGGCAGTTGAGGAATCTTAAGTCTAAATTCGGCATCCCTTATCCGACTTCAAACCAAAGACTACACGACTAAGGACTACTTGACTAACGACTTCGGACTATTCCCCCCAGTCCTCTTCCACTTCCGGCGCAAGCTCAACCTCGAGCGGGTCCACGCCGACGACCTCCAGCTCCACGCCGCAATCCGGGCATACGACGATTTCACCTTCCTCGATGCCTTCTTCCAGTTCCAACTCGGCTGCACATTCGGGACATTCTACGGTTTTCATGATCTCATCTCCTTGTTTAGTAATTGGTAATGGGTAATGAGTAATGGGTAATGGGTAATGAGTAATGAAGGACACACCTCTTTACTCTTTACTCTTTACTCCTTTCTCCTTACTCATTTCTCAAAACACAAAAAAGCCAGCTCCCTTGTCTGGGAACTGGCTTGAAAAAACACTTGCGCTGACGGTCAGGAACCTAAATCGAAAAACGCCGACCCAGACAAACTGGCTCCGCACTTGTACGGGCGCGACGCACTCGATTGATCCCACTGTGATTGACCATAACGTTTCCTGAGCTGGTTGATTCGTCAATGGCGAGGATGTGATTCGAACACACAACCAAGGGCTTATGAGTCCCCTGCTCTGCCATTGAGCTACCTCGCCACAAAAAGAGTAGCGGGGGGTGGATTCGAACCACCGACCTTTGGGTTATGAGCCCAACGAGCTGCCACTGCTCCACCCCGCATCGACAGAGGGGATTATACATGCTTTCGGAATTTCGTCAAGCTACATTCGGCCCAGGACCAAAAGCGCAAAGCCCCTGCGGAGCTGAAACAAATACGACTCCCTTCTTGCTTCGCGGGGAACGCCAGTTCCCCGCTCTCACCACACTCGCTTCGTGGGGAACGCCAGTTCCCCGCTCTCACCAGCTTGCTTCGTGGGGAACGCCAGTTCCCCGCTCTCACCAGCTTGCTTCGCGGGGAACGCCAGTTCCCCGCTCCCACCACTCTTGCTTTGCGGGGAACGCCAGTTCCCCGCTTGCCGTTTGCAGATGCGGATTTGACAATCCGCTCGAAGCAAAAATGCGCCGCTCGCTTTGGGAGGAAACGCCAGTTCCCCGCTTGCCGTTTGCAGACGCGGATTTGACAATCCGCTCGAAGCAAAATTGCACCGCTCGCTTCGCGGGGGGAACGCCAGTTCCCCGCTTGCCGTTTGCAGACGCGGATTTGACAATCGGCTCGAAGCAAAATTACGCCGCTCGCTTTGCGGGGAACGCCAGTTCCCCGCTTGCCGTTTGCAGACGCGGATTTGACAATCGGCTCGAAGCAAAATTACGCCGCTCGCTTTGCGGGGAACGCCAGTTCCCCGCTCCCACCACGCTCGCTTCGCGGGGAACGCCAGTTCCCCGCTTGCCGTTTGCAGACGCGGATTTGACAATCCGCTCGAAGCAAAAATGCGCATTGACACTCTAAACATATCCGCTATACTGGACATATATCCACTTTAATGGAGAATACTTATGGACTACCATCGTCACGTTCCGGCGTCGATACGCACGCTGCACATCCTGGAGGCGCTGGCCGCCGAGCCGGGCGGATTGACCGCCGGGCAGTTGGCCGAAACGCTGGACATTCCACACAGCGCGCTCCACGCACTGCTTAACACGCTGAAGTCGCAGGGTTACGTTGTCCAAGAGGGGACTCGACAACCCTACCGCGTCGGACCGCGCGCGCAGGCACTCGGACAGGCACGTCCCACGGGAATCAACGCGCTCGTCAACGCCTTCTACGAAGAGACAATGCGCCATCCCCCCGCCGAGACGCTCGCCCTGGCAACGCTCGCGGATACCGAGGTGCTTTTCCTGGCCGAAGCGCCATCCATGCAAACCGTGCGTTGCGCCATACCCGTCGGCCAACGGGTGCCCGCTGTGGAACATCCGGCGGGATTGGCGCTCCTCGCAGGCCTCACACCATCCGGCCTGGAACGCGCGGTGAGAGAGCCTACCGCAACGTTGCACAGCGCGCTCCAACAAACGCGCCACCAGACCATGGCCCGTTCCACCGACGATGACACCATCACGCTGGCCGTCCCGGTCTGCCCCGACGGGCAACGCCCGGAAGCGGCGCTGCTGGCAAGCATCCCGGCCTTCCGGTGGAATGCCGCCCGCGAAGCCGCGTTGCTCTCCGACCTGCGCGAAATGGCCGCGCGGCTCTCCTATCGCCTCGGCGCGCTCAGCTACACGCCCTACGGCGCAGCACAACCGCATCCCCACGGGCGGAGCATCCCCATGCCCGAAGCCGAACTGCGCGCCTTCCTCGACGGACCGTGGGCCGCGCGGCTCGCCTGCATCCGCCCGGACGGGTCGCCGCACGTCGTCCCCGTGTGGTACGAGTGGCGGGACGCGACATTCCTCGTCGCCGCGTGGCCCGGCTCGGCGTGGGCGGACTTCGTCACGCAGAACCCGGCGGTGGCGCTCACCATCGACGAGCCGTGGCCGCCGCTACGCCGCATTTTGGTGCGCGGGCAGGCGCACGTGCTCCTCCCCGAAAGCATCCCCGGCGGCATCGAGGGCCTGCGTGCGCGGATCAACGCCCGCTATCTCGGCGCGCCGGTACAATCCGGCGACGTCCCTTCAGCGGCATGGAAAGCCTTCCGCATCCCACCGGCGAAGATGATCGCCCACCGGGAACAGCTATGAACGTTGCGCTGCGCGGCGTCGCCAAGACGTTCAACGGCAGACAAGCCCCCCTCGTCGCGCTCGATCCCATCACCCTGGATGTGGCGACGGGCGAATTCGTCTGCCTCATCGGGCCGAGCGGCTGCGGCAAGTCCACGCTGCTGCGGCTGATCGCCGACCAGATGCCACCGACGGCGGGCGACATCCGCCTGGATGACGCCCCACCCGGCGCAGCGCGCAAGGCCAAGCACATCGCATGGATGGCGCAGAATCCGGCCCTGCTCCCCTGGCAGACGGTGCTGGACAACGTCCGCCTGCCGCAGCGCGTCAACCGGCGCGAGCAACACGCGACGCTCAATCCTGTAGACTTACTTCACAGCGTTGGGTTGGCGGACTTTGCCCAGGCGTACCCCGGCACACTGTCCGGCGGGATGCAGCAGCGCGTCGCCCTCGCCCGCGCGTTGGCAACCGGCGCGCAGCTCTGGCTGATGGACGAGCCGTTCGCCGCGCTGGATGAGCTGACCCGCGAGACGCTCGCCGACGAAGTGCTGCGCCTCTGGCAGACCTTCCGCCCGACGGTGTTCTGGGTGACGCACAACATCGCCGAAGCCGCGCGCCTGGCCGACCGCGTCGTCGTGATGAGCGCGCGTCCCGGACGCATCCTGGCGACCGTGGATATCGCGCAGCCCCGTCCCCGCGACGAAACCGCGCCGGAAACTGCCGCCGTCATCCGCCGCCTGCGGGCAGTACTACGCGAAGGCAAGGAGAGTGTCAACGGATTGAACGGATTTTAACGGATTCTCTTTCCTTCTTAACCCGTTGGAGTTTCACCACGAATCTTCACGAATCTACACTAATTTTCTTTTTTATTCGTGAAAATTCGTGTAGATTCGCGGTTAAAAAGACAGGAGCTACAAATGCAAAATGGGGGTACGCCCACCCTGAAACGGGATGTGATTTCCGCCGCCGGGATCGTCGGGGTGGCGCTGTTGGCGTGGGAGGTTGCCGTGCGAGCCAACCAAACACCGGTGTACATCCTGCCGGCACCGTCGGTGATTGCGGGACGGTTGTGGCAGAACGCGGGCTATCTGTTCGACGCGGCACTCGTCACGCTTGGCGAGGCGCTCGGCGGGCTGCTGCTGGGGCTGATCGTCGGGATTGCGGCAGCGGCGCTCATCACGTTCCTCATCCAGCTCGAACGCGGCGTGCTGGCGCTGGCGATCCTCGTCAAGGCCACGCCGATGGTCGCCATTGCGCCGCTGCTCACAATCTGGCTCGGCTTTGGCCCGCTGCCCAAGGTGATCATCACCGCGCTGCTCACGTTCTTCCCGGTGCTGATCAACGTCCACAGCGGCCTGCACGCCGTGGACGAGGCGACACTGGCACTGTTCCACTCGCTGCATGCCGGGCGGTGGGAGGTGTTCCGCCACGCCCGCTGGCCTGCGGCGCTGCCGTACCTGTTCGCCGCCCTCAAGGTCGTCGCGCCGCTCGCCGTGACCGGGGCCGTCGTCGCCGAGTGGGCGGGCGCGTCGGCGGGCCTGGGCCGCGCGATGTGGCTGGCCTACGCCAACTTGAACTTGCCGGTGCTCTTCGCCGCCGTCTTCTGCTCGGCGGTGATGAGCATCGGGCTGTACCTGCTGGTCATTGCGTTGGAAAAGCGCGTCATCTTCTGGCGTCGCGCCTCTTTGTCAGCAGATTGAGCAGATTTTCATTATTCGTGAGAATTGGTGAAGATTCGTGGTTTATCCCCTCTGGAGGTAATATGAGAAAAATATTCGTTGTGTGGCTATTGGTTGTGTTGTTGGCGACAGGGTGTACTAAGGCAACGCCGGAAGCAAAGAGTCTGGTGTTTATGGCCGGCTACGCCCCGCAGGCGAATCTGCCATTCGTGGGCGTGTACGTGGCGCAGGAGAAGGGCTTCTTCGCCGAAGAGGCGCTGACGGTGGACATCCGCCACACCGCCGGGAAGGGCGAGCATCTGCAATTGCTCGTCGCCGGGACGGTGGATGTGACCACGCAGGACGCCGCCGTGCTGCTCAAGCGCCGCGCGGACCCCGGCCTGCCGCTCGTCTCGATCGCGCTCATCGGGCAGCGTGGGCAGCAGGCGTTTGTCGCGTTGAAGGAGAGTGGCTTGCAGACGCCGCAGGATTGGGCCGGACACAAAGTCGGCTTCAAAGGCACGCCGCCGCCCGACCTGCTGGCTTTGCTCGATGTGGCGGGATTGGACGAGAGCACCGTCGAACTGATCAACGTCGGCTTCGACCCGCGCGTGCTGGTCGAAGGGCTGGTGGACGTGTACCCGGTCTACAACTCCAACGAGCCGTATCTGCTGCAAAGCTGGGGCTACGAGCTAACGCAATGGGAGGCCGCCGATTACGGCATCCCCACGCTGGGACTAACGTATGTGACCACGCCGGACAAAATCGCGCAAGACCCGGAGCGCCTCGAACGCTTCCTGCGCGCCGCGCTGCGCGGCATCGCCTACGCCGAGGAACACGTAGATGAAGCCGTGGAGATCGTCCTCAAATACACCGGGCCGGAGGCCGATCCCGCGCACATGCGCTTTATGTTGGAAACCGAGTTGGCCGACGCACACAGCGCCCTCACTGACGAACACGGCATCGGCTGGCAGACCGAGGAACAGTGGCAAAGGCTCATTGACTCGCTGCTCGAATACGGCGCGCTCGCCGGGCCGGTGAAGGCGAGCGAGGCGTTCACGAATCAGTTCCTTGAAGTGGCGACTCGGCAATAACGGCAAGGTCGGTTATAATTCCCGCAAAAAGGGGGAATGATGTCAAATAAAAACCGTGCGTATATCACCCTTGTCGTCATCGGCCTCTTGCTGATCCAGATCGCCTGCCAGACGCTCACCGGGCCACGTCCTACGCAACCTTCACCGGCGGTGCTGGCGACTGCCGCGCCCTCCCCTACGCCGCCGCCCACTGCGGCTCCCCCATCGGCGCGCCCTGCCGCGACCAATGCTGCCGAACCCATACCAGTCGGTGAAGCGAACCTGACGTGCATCGGCTTGTATGGCTCCGGCGTCACGTGCATCGAAAACAACGAGTGGGTCACCTACAACAAGGATAATGCGGGTCTGGGCAGCGATCTCGTCAAAGATATGGCCGTGTGCCCAGACGGCAAACTTCTCGTGCTGCACGCGCTAGGCCTCAATCTCTTCGATGGAACACAGTGGCGGAACTACGGGCAGGGATGGGGCTACGGCAGCGCGGAAGCCGTCGCGTGCGCTGCCGCCGACAGCTTTTGGGTGGCACATTATGAAGGCGCCAGTCACTTTGACGGCGCGACATGGCGCACGTATTCGGTGCGCGAAACACTGTCCACCGATCCGGAGGCTTACGGGCTGGTCAACGACATCGCTATTGCGCCCGACGGCGCGGTTTGGGTGGTCACCGTCAACAGCATCGCCGTCTTCGCCAACGAACAATGGACGGTGTACGAAGAGGGCGCGGGTTTCGATGACAAGTATTTCTTCGAGAACATCGCCTTCGACAGCCGCGGCGATCCCTGGATCGTCTCAAGCGCCGGTCTCCATCAGCGCGACGGCCTGTTCTGGAAATTCTATCCGGGGCATAGTCTTTACACGCCGCAAAGCATCGTCGTGGATGCCCAGGATCGGGTCTGGGTCGGAACATTCAGCCAGGGGCTACAGCTCTACGAGAGGGGCAGTTGGCTCACGTTCACGCCGCAAAACAGCGCCCTCGCCAGTGACAACGTGAGCGCGCTGGCGGTTGACGCGGCGAATCGCCTCTGGGTGGGGACTGCGTGGGGGCTGCACGTCGTTGATGGCGACACATGGACGAGTTATCAGATGAGCAACAGCGAGCTACCCGATGACAACATCGTTGCCATTGCGGTCGCCGGCGATGGGCCGGCGCTGCCAACGGCGCAACAGAAAGCACCGGGCGCGCTCACCGGGCGGCTCGTCGCTGCCGATGGTACGCCGTTGGCAAATGTCGCTATTGAGGTGTGCGTCCAAACCATCTACAGCAGCTACAGCGGCGCAACGCCCTGTGAAGGGCATCCGTACACACGCGACGCCGTCAGCAATGCCGATGGCGTGTTCACGGTTGAAAATCTACCGACCGGGTTCTACAACCTGGCGGTTCAGACCGGCGATACCTGGCTGCTCTATGCCAAAACCCCATCCCGCCCGGCCTCTGAGCGGTTCCTCGTTCGGGCGGGGGAAATGACCGATTTAGGGGAAATCATTGTTGTTTCACAAGAGTAGCTTGAATATCCAATCCTGCGACGATATGCTCCAATACAGCACGTAACGTAGGAAGATGCTCATGAATCGTTCTCCAAACAATGAGCATATCCACGCCAAAGTAGAAATGGATGAGGCGGTCGCGCATTCCGGCCATCTCTTTCCACGGCACAGTGGGATATTGAACCCGAATGGACTCTGGAACAAATTTGGCAGCTTCACCGATGATTTCAAACTTACGGATGACAGCACTGACGGTTTTGTCATCAGCCTGAAACTCAGTAAACGTCATTCCGGCTACAAAAGTCTGGATGCTATCAATGGCAGCCAGAATGTCTTTAAGATACAGAGCAGCGTCTCTCATATAACCACAGCTTCTTGAAGCACGTTCTCGCGGATTTCTGGACGCAAGGAGCGTCGCGGAACAACATCCACTTTGCAGTGGAATTGTTCTTCGAGATATTGACCCAACCCCACCAGTTCAAAGAGTGTAGCCGATTCATCGAAATCCACCAATACATCTATATCACTGGCAAGCGTGTGTGTCCCACGCGCGGCAGAGCCAAAAAGTGCCAGGCCCTCAACGCGGTAACGGTCAAGCAATTCCGGTTTGAGGTTGCGAAGTCGCGCCAAAATCTGCGCCGTACTAAACATTCTTCTACTCCCCCCTTAACGGCAGATAAGCAATCTGATCCTGATAAGTCGTTGACTCGGATATACTCCATATCAACCAGAGTTCATCAATGGTATCACCGATACCCATATTGGGGTTCAACTCCAAGATACCTGGAACGTGCCCACCTCCTGCCAGAAAGTCACCTAGATGAACCGGCATAGACTTGCGATTGTTCGTTACCAAAACAAAACTGTGTGTCTCACACCAGCGCAAGATTTCAGGATCAGGTGTACCACGTGGTGGCGCCCCCGGCATACCAACCAGCCAGATTATCATAGCAGGCTCACGCCTCAACAGCTCGCTACGATAGATCGGATCAACGTTCTCGTCGAGTAGATACCGTATAACGCTCACGTTGCTCCGCAAGAACATGTTGATAGTTTTGCTGCGCATCACGCAGATGGCTCACAAAGGGCGGAAATGTGCGATTCTGAGCCTCACGCACTTTTTGCCCCCACTCTAACCAGTCGGTGAGATATGCCTCGACTTGTTCACGGTTATGCAAGTAATACAAAATCGTGGCATAAATTTGCTCCAACGTCAACGAGGGCAAACGTTGATGAATCGCTTCTGGCGTCTGTTCACGATGGATGTACTCGTACAAGACTGTTTCAATGCCCACACGTGTATTTTTGAGCCGAATGTCATCGTCGGCCAGAAAATCAAAGTAATCCTCTAGTTGCATACCTTATTGTCCCTTCCCTTAACTTGGTCAAACATCTTCACATTGACCACGGCTCGGCGTGAACATCCATTTCATCAGACCAGCGGCGTTGTAGTGCGGCAATCTCGTCTACGATGTCCTGGGGAAGTGGGCGGATGTCCTCTTTAGCGGCGAGAAAAGCTTGCAGGTGTTCGAGACGCGCGGTGGCCCCGACGGTGGCGCGCACCTGCGGGAAGCTGTGGGCAAAACGCACGCAGAACGTCGTCCAACTGGCGATGCCGGAGCGTTCGAAGATCGGTGCGACTTCGACGGCGCGTTGGCGCAGGTAGTCCTTCCACGCCGCGCCGGGCACGTCTCGCAGCCAATGCACCGGGCCGCCGGAAACGGTGCGCATGGCGATAATCGGTTCGTCCCGTTCGATGAGCAAATCCCACAATTCATTGGAGGCGAAACGCTGCAAGGGGTTCAGGTAGAAGATGTAACCGTCCACAATGCCTTCTGGATAACCCGCGCGTAGCGCCTTGAGGGGCGTCTCCGACGTCCAGGGGAACACCTCGAGCACAAAGCGTTTCACCAGGCCCTCATCTTGGAGACGGGCAAATTCGTCGTAGCACGGGCCGCCGGTGGCGAATTCCTCCGCCAGTTGCCCGCCCAGGCAGAGTTGCCCCAGGTCGAGACTGTCGATTCCAAGCTGGTCGAGGTGCAGGTGAACCATATCCCGCAGTTCCGCGATGGTGCTCCAGCCGAGTTTCACAATCAGCTTGGGGACGCGGGCGCGATCCTGATCGAAGGCGGCGCGCAGGACCTTGAGCGCGTCGCCGTAGGTGTGGCTGGTGTGGAACCAGACGCCGGCATCCATTGCCGCGCGGGCAATGGACACACGGTCGTCGAAGGGGATATGCTCATCGCCGAGGCGCGTTGTCCCGTAGATATACGGGGAGAGATCGGTCAGCAGGTCCGACTTGTGAACGTAAGCTATAGGGCACACAATAGATTCCTCCAGGCAGGGTCAACGCATGGAGCGGATTCTCCTTTGAATGTCGCGATCGGCTAATCTCAATGCGCGCCAGGCTTCCTCAATGTGCGGCTTCATACAGCAGTGTTCCCTCCTTACGCGCCCAATACAACACTGTACCTGGTACCTGACTACGGCGTCCATATTCTGCTTCCGAATACACCAACACATCTACGCCTGCGCCAACATAACCAACGGCCTTACGCAGGTCAATCATCTCTGCATAGCGATTATCGACGCTTGGCTTAATGACCATAATATCCAGGTCAGAGTCTTCATCCGCGTCGCCGCGGCCGTATGACCCAAATAGAATCACGCGGCTAGGTTGCGCTTCAGCGACAATACGCCGAACAATCTCTTGTAAAATTTGTTCGTCAATCATTTATGCACTTCCCTGGTGGTCTTCTCAATACGCGCCTACTCTGCGTCCGCCTGTTAGACTCAGTAGATCTAATTTTGTTTGGTCTGGATCGCCTCCAAACCAGAACGGGGATCTGACGATCCCCTCGGAGCATTTTTGGATCTACCGAGACTCAGTAGATCCAATCTCGCTTGGTCTGGATCGCCAGATCCAGACCAGAACGGGGATCTGACGATCCCCTTGGAGCATTTTGGGATCTACTGAGTCTGTATCCGTTCAAATCCGGTGAATCCGTTGACACATTCAACGGGGATCTGACGAGCCCCTCGCAGCATTTTTGGATCGACTGAGACTATATCACCGTATTATCCGGTATCACTGCGCCCTTGGGAACAACGACAATGCCGTCGCGTACTACATAATTGTCGGTCTCCTCGTCCGGCATCCCCATGTGGTCGCGGATGACCACGTTGCGCCCGATGCGCACGTTTTTGTCCAAGATAGCGTTCTCGATAACACTGCCCCGCCCCACGCCGATGTCGGGCAGGCCCAGGCGCTGATTCTCGTCGATCTGCGCCAGCGATTCAAAGTCATCGGCTCCCATCATGACCACGCGATGCAGATGCGCGCCGCTATTGACGATACTCCGCAAGCCGATGACGCTGTCGGCGATGGCAGCATGATCCAACCGGCAGCCAGGCGCAATCCACACGCGCATCAAACTCGAATCGGTGATCCGGCTGCCCGGCAGGAAGCGCGGGCGCGTGTAGATAGGCCATTCCGCCGAGAAGAAATCGAACGGCGGATTGGTGCTGGTCAGTGCCAGGTTGGCGTCATAGAAAGCGCGGATAGTCCCGATATCCGCCCAGTAACCTTCAAAAGGATAGGCAAAGACGCGCAGCCCTTTCGCAATCGCCGCCGGGATAATGTCCTTGCCGAAATCAGGGCCGGTCTCGCTACGCAACAAGTCACCCAGGGTCTTGGTGCGGAAGACGTAGATGCCCATCGAAGCCATGTAGGGTTTCTCGCCTTCCAGACTCTCAAGGCCGGCCAGTTGATCCAAAGGCGGCTTTTCACGGAAAGCCTGAATACGCCCTTCTTTGTCTGCCTGCAAGATACCCAACTCCGGCGCGTCCTCGGCCTTGACGGGATTGACAGCGATGGTGATATCCGCTTCATGGACGCCATGAAAGCGGACGAACTCGGCATAATCCATACGATAAAGGTGATCGCCGGCGAGAATCAGAATATCGCGCGGGCTGGGAACCTGGAGCTGGAAGAGTTGTTTGCGCAACGCATCCGCCGTTCCCTGATACCAGGATTTGCTCACCGGCGTCTGTTCCGCGGCCAGGATCCGCACCCATCCACCGGAGAAATTGTCGAACTGGTAGGTGCGCACAACATGCCGGTGTAACGAGACGGAGTTGTATTGCGTAAGCACGTAAATGCGATTCACGCCAGAGTGGATACAGTTGCTGATGGGAATGTCAATCAGCCGGTAATATCCCGCCAATGGCACCGCCGGTTTAGCGCGCAGTTTAGTTAATGGATAAAGTCTGTTGCCTGCGCCTCCCCCCATAATGACAGCCAGGACGTCTTTCATAAAGCTCAACATAAGCCGACCCCCTTGATATTAGAAATGTCCACGCCGTTATGCTCTTATTATAGTAACAGGCGCGAAATAAAGCAACACACATTTGCATGTTTTCCTATAGAATATTGACAGATAGGGAGATCGGGTTATAGTTTGGCAGTGATGGAACATACGCACCCCGCCCAGATAAGATCACGCCGTCCCTGGCTGTTTCTGGCGCTCATTATGGCGCTGGCGTTTATTCTGCGGCTTGAACGCCCCACGCTGGCCGAGTTCAAACGCGACGAAGCCACCGTCGCGCGATTGGCGCAGGCGATTGCCTACGAGGGCTACCTCCCGGCAGTCGGCGTAGACGCCTCGATGGGCATCGCCAACTTTCCTCTCACGCTGTATCTGATGGCGCTACCTATCCGGCTATGGCCTGATCCGCTCGCGGCGGTGCTCTTCACAATGTTGCTCAACGCGCTGGCTGTGTGGGGCTGCTACATGCTGGGAAAGGCCTATTTCGGCACACGCGTCGGCTTGATCGCTGCGCTGCTCTTCGCCGTCAATCCCTGGGCGGTGCTCTACGCCCGCAAAATCTGGTGCCAGAACATGCCCTGGGCTACGCTGATCTTCTTCGCCGCGATGTTCGCGGCATTCGTCGAAGGACGGCGCTGGTTTCTGGTGCTCGCGTGTGTGAGCGGCGCAGCTATGATCGGCCTGCACCTCAGTGGATTAGCAGCCATCCCCATCCTTGGGCTGGCAATTTTGCTGTACAGGGACCGGGTTTCGCTCAAAGTTCTGGTAGTGGGCATGCTGGCGGCGCTCATCGCCGTCAGTCCATATATCCTCCACGACGCGCAAAATGGATGGGAGAACGTTCGCGGCGTCTTCAATTATGCCGGCGGGTCGGGCACGTTCTCGTGGGATGCAATTCGCTACGCTTTTACGATCGCGGGCAGCTATGGAATTCCGGGACAGGCCGGAGCGTTCCACGCACAGTTCGAGAAAAGCGTGCTCAATCTCTGGTGGATGAACCACGCGATGACGGGGCTGATCGTCCTGGGAATCGTCTACGCGCTGGTGCAGGCGTTCCGCGGTGAGACTCAAAAACAGCGGCGCAGCTTCGGCCTGCTGCTGTTGTGGTTTTGCGTTCCCATCGCGTTGCAGCTACGCCCCAGCACAGCGACTCAACCTCATTATTTCATTATGCTGTACCCGACACAATTTCTCTTCGTTGCCATTCTGCTCTCACAAGGATTAAAACGTCTACCACGGCACCAACTATCCCTCGGTGCAATCAAGTTCACGCTTCCGGGAGCGGTATTGATCGCAGGACTGCTCCTGTGGAGTGGCTGGCAGATCTCCGTGATCCACCAACAACGCGTGTATATGACCGAACATCCTGCAACCGGTGGATACGGCATCCCTTTGCGCTACACCCGCGCGGCAGCGCAGCATGCGAAAGCCCTGGCCGATGGCACGGAGATCATCGTCATCGGTGAAAGCGCCCGCCCATTTATGACCGAGACGCCGACCGTCTTCGAGGCACTGCTCTTTGGGACACCGCATCGCTTCACCGACGGGCGTGCGGCGCTGCCTGTCCCCGAAGGTGAGCGTACTGTCTATCTGGTCGGCCCGCTTTACGACGACGCCGGCGGTGCCCTCGCACCGGTGCTCAAACGGTTAGCGGCATGGGAATCCGTCACCGCTGGGCCGGTCACGCGATTGGCAGACGGGGTGACGTACCGCACTTTCGTCCGCAAGGGTACAAACCGCGACGATGTCACCGCAGGGATGCGTCCATTGGCAGCAGGCATTCCGTTCGCCAACAACGTCGTCTTCGCGGCTTACGAAGCGCCGGAGATGGCGACGGCAGGCCAAGAGGCGGAAATCTGGCTGGCGTGGTGGCTGCGTGGGCTGCCACCGGCAGACGTGGACTATCACTTCACGGTACAATTGCTGGATGAAAACGGCGCTCTGCGCGCGCAGAACGATCACGTGGGCTTCCCGGCGGACTATTGGCAGACGGGCGACCTCGTCCTGAGCCGGTTTAGCATCCCCATCCCGGCGGACATCGAAGCAGGCCGCTATCAACTCCGCGCCGGGATGTACAGCTTCCCAGATATCACCAACGTGGCGGTCGTCAATCACCAGGGGACGCCGATTGATGACGGTGTAAGCCTGGGCACAGTCGAAATCACGACTATGCCCTGAAAATAAACGCAAAACGGTAGACAAGGTTTCCCCCGTCTACCGTCTCCTGCTTACCGTCTACTTTCAATGCTTATGCGGATGCGGATCGGGCGCTGCGGCGATCACACTGCCGACGACATCCACGAGTGGGCCAAATTCGCCGTTGGCGTAGGCTTCGATCTGCCCGGCATCACCGAGGCGCGCCATCTCCGGATCGATGCCTAGCTTGCCCAGGAAGCGCGTGCTGAAGGCGTTCGCCATTTCCTCCGAGTTGCCCTTGCCAAACAGCTCGAAACGCTCGCCGCACTTCGGGCAGGTGACATAGCTCATGTTCTCCACCACGCCGATGAGCGGGATGTTCAGGTGCCCGGCCATGTTGGCGGCTTTGCGCACGACCATTTCCGCCAGGTCCTGCGGGGACGTGACCAGCACAATGCCCGTGACCGGCAAACCCTGCATCACGGTCAGCGCGGCATCGGACGTGCCGGGCGGCATATCGACCACCAACACATCCAGGTCGCCCCAGAAGACGTCGCTCCAGAACTGGTTGATCGCGCTGGCAATCATCGGTCCGCGCCAGATGACGGCGTCGGCTTCGTTTTGCAGCATCAGGTTGATCGACATAAGCTTAATGCCGCCCGCCGTCTGCGGCGGCATGATGCCCAAGGGCGACGTCATCGGGGCTTCGCGGACGCCGAACAACTTGGGGATACTCGGCCCGGTGATGTCGGCATCCAGCACGCCGACGCGCAAGCCTTTGCGCCGCAGCCCTACGGCGATCATCGCCGCCACCGTGGACTTCCCCACCCCGCCTTTGCCGCTCATCACGGCGATCACCGTCTTTACCCGGTTGAGATTCCCGGCGGGGAAGTTGGCCTGCTGCTGGCGGGAAGCCTGTAACACCTCGCGCACGCGCGCTTTCTCCTCTTCGTTCATCGCCGTCAGGGCAATTTCCACGTCCAGTCCTTCTTCCAGAGCGTCCACCGCTTTCGCCGCATCTGAGGCGATGCTGTCTTGCAACGGGCAATTCGCTACCGTCAGCGCAATCGTCACCTTGATGTGTTTGCCCCGGATACGCACCTGGCGTACCATGCCCAAATCGACGATATTGCGCCGCAGTTCGGGGTCTATCACCTGGCGCAGGGCGTCCATCACTTGTTTTTCGGTTATCACGTAAACCTCCTCCCAAAAATAAACCACGAATCCGCACGAATTTTCACGAAAGGATCAAATTCGTGCAAATTCGTGAAGATTCGTGGTAAGCGATTCTCTCATCAAACGGCCTGTGCTGCCGCGCGTGCGTGCGCGTCTCTGGTTTCGGCCTGCTCTTCCTCACCGGGCTTCACTTCCCAGATGCGATCCGGGGCCACCAGCCGGTCGGTGTACAAGACACCGTTGCAGTGATCGATTTCGTGTTGGAAGACGCGCGCCAGGTAGCCACGCGGGCGAAAGCGGAACGGTTTGCCATAGCGATCCAACCCGCGCACAACGATTTCCGTCGCGCGCTCGACTTCGCCTGCGTAGCCGGGGACAGAAAGACAGCCTTCCACACCGACTTCGGTTTCTCTGCCGGTCTTGACGATTTCCGGATTGAGCACGACGAAAAGCTTGCCGCTGGTGGGATCATCGTCATCCTCCGGCGTTTCGATGACGATCACCTGCACCGGCTCACCAACCTGCACCGCCGCCAGTCCCACACCGTTCGCTGCATCCATCGTCTCGATCATATCGTTGATCAATGTGCGAATTTCCGGCGTGACTTTCTGCACCGGACGCGAGCGTCTGCGCAAACGCGGGTCTCCCACTGTAACGATTTCCCTTAACATTCAATCTCCCTTAAACCGTGATCACTCCTATTTTACCACACCTGGCTAGTATCCCTCTTTGCGCAGGTTGTCATACGTGGCGAACCAGCTCAGCAACTCATCCTGGCGGCGCGTTGCCTCGATCTGGCGCTGGCGTTGGGTGTACGCATATTGGCGGTCAGAAATTAGTGTGCGAATCTTGGCCGGATAACGCACCCATTTCAACTCGAAGCGTCCCTCGCGGCCGGCCGTCTCGAATTGCACGTGTCCAAACTTGAGCAACTGCCCCCAGAATCCCGGTACCTGGAAACTGAGGTTCTGGATGCGATCCAAACGCGCTTCGCGCCGCGCTTCGCGCAGTAGCAACGGTTTTTGCTCGACCAGAATGACGTGGCTGGGCGTAAGCTGCACGTAGTCGTTGCGCCAGTCTTCGACAAACCATAGCAAGACTCCCAGCAGGATAGCTTCCAAAATCAGCCAGGCCACCAGCCACGAGGTAAACTGGCTATTGCCCGCCTCCCTGAGGTTGCTCAGGAACACGCCGCCGCCAATGGTCAGGGCCAGCAAGGGGATGAAAATCGCCATATAGCGTACCAGGCCAAGCAGCCAAAAACGGCGCAGAATGATTGTACCGCCATCATCGGTTTCCACCCACGAGGGCGGGAAGAGATACTCCCACAGCCAGCTAAACGTCAACAGCATCCATAAACGGCGTGGGCGCGGTTGTGGAGGCAAGGATTTACTCGGCGGCGGTGAAGGTGCTTTCTCGATTTGCAAACGGCGTGCCAGCAGATCGCGGATCTGCCCGCGGGAACGGAGCAAGTCGCGCGCTTTCGAACGCTCGATCTGTTGGAAGATCATCGTCCGTAAGTGCGCCGGGCTGGGGATATTGTCGATGTCGATGTCCACCGTTTCGCCGGCGGTCTGCAAGACCAGGTTGCCATAATCGAGCACGTTGGCCGTCAACCCCGACCGTACTTCGTAGATGTCCTGAATGGTGTCCAGAGCACATTCCTCAGAATGGACATCAAAAGGCCAATCACGCTCAACATGGACGACACGCTGCGTCGTCAAGACAAAGTAATCGTCGCGCCAGTTCAAATACTGCCAGGCCACTACCCCTATCGAGGCGATGACGGGGATCGCCACCACCACCGCAAAAGCTGACCCTATCAACGTTCCTCTCGCCGATAGATAAGAGAGCGCGGGTGTCAGCAGCGCGAAAAAGAGCAACGGCACGATGATCTGGCGGAACAGGCGCGTCCAATGGCGATGTGCCACAAAAACGACCCATTCGTCATCGCGCAGCCAATTGAACTTTTGCACTTTGCGGCGCGCATCGACAAGCTCTGATACGCTCAATCGATTCCACCAGCGCGGGTATTGTTCGAGAAGCGCCGTGAAATCGTCGCGCAGCAGGTAGAGCACCCGCGCCTGACCATCAGCAGTCGCCAGTACGTCGTGGAAGTCACCAACGAACAATCCCGTTTCGCCGGCAACATCACCGACCGACAACCATCCCACCTCTTTGACCAGACCATCGGGGTCAATCTTGGTGAGCTGAATGCGCCCTTCTAGCACCAGGAGCAGACGGTCGGAAATCTCACCCTGGCGGAAAAGCCATTCTCCATTTCCGTAGACCTGGTCATGGACAAAAGGAACGATTCTGTACAGCTCGTCTTCCCAGCGTTCGGCACGGAAGTTTTGAAACAAGGGGATTGTTTCCAGAAAGCCGACGATCCGCGAGGGTTGCAGTGGCCCCGGCAGGTGTTCTCGCAGGTAGGGACTCTGGTCATAGATTTTGACCAGTTCACGGAAAAGCAGGTATATGAGGCGTGTGTTCTCCACAGCGATGGCGTTCACGCCTTGAAGTTGCTGCACCACCAGGTCCGTGCGCCCGAACATCTCGCCGGCTTTGCGCTCTGCGATCTGGGTCACATTGCCCAGCTCATCCACGCGGGTCAGCCGGACTTTTCCCTCCAAGATGATGCACAGGCGATCCGGCGTCTGCTCCTGGCTGATGATCCGTTCTCCCGGCTCGTACACCCGCTCACGCACATAAGGAACCATGCGCATAAGCGCGTCCTCACCGGCAGTGCCGCTAAGGGATTGAAACAGCGGGACTTTCTTGAGCTGCGCCAGAACGTCTTTCGCTTCCATATCGTTAGCCTCACCCCCATTATACTACAGTGGGTTTATTTCACCGGAGTCACGCCTTTCTTGAGGATGATGTTGCCATATTTGGCCGTCTCGCCCGTCATCACGACGGCGAATGCCTGTTTGGTGCGTTCGTAAAAAGCGAAACGTTCGATACGGACGATGGGCGGCGTCCCAGGCCAATGACGGTCGATGGCAGCGCGGTAGCTGGCTTCCACGGCGGGATCGAGTGTATCCCCCGGGACGGGCGCCATCATCATCACCGGACTATCCACGTAGGTATCCAGGACAAACAGCGGCAGAATCGCATCGAGTAAATCGGCGATCCGCAAGCCATCGGCGCGTAACACACGGGCGTTACAACTCTCGCCGGGGAAATGCGCGTCCGCCAGAACAATCTCGTCGCCGTGCCCCATCCGGCAGAGTAGCGCGAGCAAATCAGGACTGAGTAAAGGGGAAATACCGACTAACATAGAGAGCCTCCTTGAGTTAAGAGTTAAGAGTTAAGAGTTAAGAGTTAAGAAATGAAAGAGCGAATCAGCGAACCACCTGACAACTTAACCACCCCACCACCCTAAAACGGTGCGCCGGTTTCCAGGTCCCAGCCGTATTCGGCGTAGGCGCCCGCCAGGAGCGCATCCAGGTCGGGCACGTGGCCCTCGGTGCCGCCATCGAGCGGTTGGCGCAGCAATGCCGGCATCTGCTCATCCGCCCGCGTGAGTCCACGCCGCAGATTGAGCCGCCGCTTGAGCGTGAGGATGCGCTTGCCGAACGGCAGCAGATCGTCTACCGCGAGGTTCCAACCGGTGACGGCGTTCAGCGCCGCCAGCACCCGTTCCACGCCGGGATTCTGAAACTGGCACAGGATCAGCGCATTGTACAGGGTGCGCCATGCCTGCTGGCGCGCTGCGATGCGGCCTTTTCCCTCCGAGGACTCAAAGCGCTCGCCCGGCGTGATGCCCAACTCGTAAGCCGGCCCCTGCCCGGTATCCACGCCGTACATATCGCCCTGCATGTGACACGCACCGCGCGGCGAAAGCGCGTACACCGCCGCCATCCCGCTGAACGCGCGTGGGTCGTGCATCGGCACTTCCAGCCTGTTGACCGTGACCGCCAGCTCCGGCACGCCGAAATGTTTCGCCAGGGCGTAGCTCCCGTCGGCGAGCAGCGCGCCGAAGCCTTCGCGGTTCGCCATCATGCCGAGCAACCGGTGGAACATCGCGGCGTCGCCATAGCGAATCTCCAGCCCGCTGGTGTCCTCCGGTGTGAGCATGCCGCGCTCGAATAGCTCGCAGGCCAGCGCAATCGTCGCGCCTGCGCTGATGGTATCCAGGCCATAAACGTTGCACAGATGCCCGGCATAGATCACAGCTTCCTGATCGGCCACCATCACCAGCGAGCCAAGCGCACCAAGCGTCTCGTACTCGGGGCCATCGACCTTATCCACGCCGTAGGATGGCGCGCGGGTCTCCCGCCCACAGGCGATGGGGCAGCGATAGCAGGCCAGGGTACGATTCTGGAAAGCGTCAAGCATCAGGATGCCGGACAGGTTGCTGCCCTCGTCCCACGCATCCTGTTGATAGTAGCGGATGGGCATATCGCCGTACATCAATGCCATGTCCACGTAACCGGCAGTGCCTGCCATTTGAATAGACATGGCGGCCATATCCTCTTGCAGACCATCGACGATGGCCTTCGAGAGCGCATTGAGCGCCTTCGCGTCGGCGACCGGCACCCTGGCCTTGCCGCGCACGCCGATGGCTTTGAGCTTCTTTGCCCCCATCACCGCGCCCATGCCGGTGCGGGCAGCGGCTCGCCCGTGGTCGTTCATTATCGCCGCCATCGCTGCCAGATGCTCGCCGGCCTGGCCGATGCAGGCCACGCGCGCGCGGCTTTCGCCCATCAACCCGCGAACGCATTTCTGCGTCGCGTAGCTATCCAGCCCCCAGAGATCGGTGGCTTCATACAGGATCGCTTCGCCCTCACTGATCGAGAGCCAGACGGGGCAATCGGATTTGCCGGTGATGATAATCCCGTCATAGCCCGCGAAGCGCAATTCCGGCCCGAAGAAGCCGCCGCCGTTCGCCTCGCCCCACAGCCCGGTCGCCGGCGAGAGCGCGCCCACGCTGTAACGTCCCGCCGAAGGCATCGCCGTACCCACCAGCGGCCCGGTCATGAAGATAAGCGGATTCTCCGGCCCCAGCGGATCGGTCTCCGCCGTAACCAGATCGGCAGCATAACGCGCCGCCAGCCCACTCCCGCCGACGAATTCGCGGGCATAAGCCTCGTTCAGCGGCTCATCCCACACTGTCCCCGCCGTCAAATCCACGCGCAAGATTTTCCCCATATAACCGTGCATGATTGTCTCCTATCGAATCACGAATCACGAATCATGAATCATGAAACATGATTCGCCTTTCGTGATTCATGATTCAAAAATCAATCACCTTGCCGTCGTAGGCGTACTCGAAGAGACGCTGTAAGTCGTCGTAGTCGGGACTGCGGGCAGCGGTCATCATCGAGGCATCGTTGAAAGCGCGTTCCATCAGGTCATCGATGCGCGCACCGAACGTCTCGCGGTCGATGCCCAGCGCAGCGATGCTGGTAGGGCTGCCGATGCTGTCGCAGAGATGGCGGATCTCGGCGGCCAGACGCCGCGCCGCCTCCAGATCATCGTCGCAGCCACAGCCGAGCAAGCGCGCCACGTCCGCAAAACGCTCCGGCGCTTCGGCGGCGATGTACTCAATCGTATACGGGAGCAGCAGGCCCACCGCGCGCCCGTGCGGGATATGGAACACCGCGCCGAGCGCATGCCCGGTCGCGTGCGCCATCGACGCCAGCGAGTTGCCAAAGCCCAACCCGGCGACGGTCGCCGCGTTGTGCATCCGCTCGCGGGCTTCCACGTCGCTGCCATCGGCAACGGCGCGCGGCAGGTAGGCAAAGATTTTCTTCGCCGCATCAAGGCACAGACCGTCGGTCAGATCGGTGTGCCAGGTGCAGGTGTAGCCTTCGATGGCGTGCGTGAGCGCGTCCAGGCCGGTGTCGGCGGTCAGACGGGGCGGCATTCCCATCACCATCGCCGGATCGACGATGGCAAGGTCGGCGATGTTCTCGCGGTTGCCCAGGCTCATTTTGCGCCGCTCGGCGGTATCCGTGAGGACGATGGCCCACGTCACCTCAGAGCCGGTGCCGCTGGTGGTGGGGATGGTGATCAGGCGCGCTTTGCGACGCAGGTTCAGGTCCACCATCGGGTTGATGTCCGCCGGTTCCAGGTCGGGTCGCTCGTACAAGATCCAAATGGCTTTTGCCGCATCCATCACCGAACCGCCGCCCACCGCGATGATCCAGTCCGGCTCGTATTCCAGCGCCACACGCGCGCCCGCACGGGCCGTTTCGGTGCTGGGATCAGGCTCCACGGCGTCGAATACGCGCCACGCGAGGCCGGCCTTACGCAGGTGCGCCGTCACCGTATCCACCAACCCCACCCGCGCCACGTTCACGTCGGTCACAAGCAGCGCCCGCGCGCCCTTGACCTCATCCAGCGCATCCAGCGCCCCCTCGCCAAACACAATCTGCGGAGAAACAAAATACCACATCGTCACCCTCCGGGTTAGTCAAATAGTCGTTAGTCGGATAGTCGTTAGTCGGATAGTCGTTAGTCGGATAGTCGTTAGTCGAATAGTCGTTAGTCGAATGGAGAAAAATCCGTTAGAATCCGTTCAATCCGTTACAAATGGCTGACCGCTGAAAGCTGATAGCTAATCGCCGAAATCGGTCGGGATGAGTTTGGTGCAGGCGATGATCTCTTTGGCGGCTTTGGGATAGCGCATAATCATTTTCATATCGCCCTGAAGTTTGAGGCGGCGGGTCATCATCCCCTGAATGGGATCGAGCTTCCCCTCGATGACCTTGCGCCAGGAACTAAACGGCGCACTGATGACGTACCCGGCTTCTTTTTCGTCCGGGCTACTCACCTGCATCGCGGCGGGGCTTTTGCCGTGATAGAGACCCAGGTAGAGATAAGCAGTCTCCGAAAAAGCCTCATCCGGCTCAATGATGAAGACAAAGTCTCCCTCCCAGTTCTTGGCCGATTGCTCGTAGGAAGGGCTGGCATTGAGGTGCTCACTGAGCTGTTTGATCCATGCATCCGAAGGGAATTTGATACCTGTCATCGTTATGCTCCTCTTTGTATTTTGAGATGTGATAAGTTTACGGACTCTACGGCTTCATTGATCCCGTACAGGGCGGCAGGGTGAAGGCATTATCGGGAAGCAACGTATTCGCCTCAACAACCGCCTTCCACCGCTCACCCAGCCCAGGATCCCATACCCCTAACGCGACTTTTCCATCGAACGTGGTCATTCCGCGCAGGATGCGCACTTCCTGTATCCGCTCGCCGGGTTGCCAAACGGCGATGGGATAGAGACCACGTAGCGCATCGCCATCCATCTGCGTGACAAGCGTACCGTCGGGACCGATCCAGTGTGTGAAAATCGTGGGATTGCCGGATACCGGCCCCCAAACCTGCCACTCCAACGCGACGGCAAGTTCGCCCGCACCTGTCCAATGACACTCCGCGGCACTGAGAATGACCGCCCCACCAAACGTAACCAACGGCACGCCTGATCCGCCACCGGTGTGAATGGCGCCTGCTACTGACAGTGTAGCCCGGTGAGCCGTATAGTCAACTACGAGTACACGCGTCGCAGCACGTAACTCGTCCGGTGAGACGAAGGGATCGGCTAACTCAAGCGTATAGGGAAGTCCTGAGGGCAAAATCAAGCCCATAGAACGCGCTTTGAAATCGCGGGCGACATCACTGTGGACGGCGACGAACATCTCCCCACTGGTAGGGGGCGGAATGGGAATCATGCCTTCATGCATCAGCGGGTAAACGCGGCGCTCCGGGGTCACCCGGCCCGGCAGGTTGATCACCAGCGTGCCCGGCGTTGCTTCCGCCTCGGCGACCGTTTCCCAGAGCACATCGCCTACCATACGGTGCATGGCCGTGACTTCGCGCACGAACCCCCATGCCGGCAACAACACCACCGCCAGCAGAAGCACCTGGAGCGCACGGCTAATCCTCGGCGAGCGTGACGCCGCACCTATGCCCGCGATGGTCAATCCCCACAGCAGCGCCACGCCGACCGCCGCCGGGTAGAAGGTCCGCCCAGGATCGCGGAACCAGTTAAACGCCTGGGTCGCTAACGGCATCACGCTCCACAACAATACCCATCCCATCGCAAAGAGGAACCAACGGCCCTGCCCCAACCGTACATTGAGGTACGCAAGACCCGCCAGGGCCGCCACGCCCAATAACGTCATCAACAAAATGTCGCTCAGTCCCAAAAGGCCGCTGCCCAGGACAGGCAACTGCGCCAGGGGGTAGGTCAGGCATTGTAAGAGCGCCACGATGTTGTACCAGGGATGCAAGCCGGTCATCAACTGCGTTGGAACCTCGCTGGAAACCAGGAAGATAATGGTCAACGGTATGGCAGAGGCAACAAAATGTACAGCCACCCAGCGCGAATAGGGACGTCCCCTCAGCAACAACTCTGCCAACAGGATGCCACCCGCTGCCACCACACCCGCTTCCCACACCAGCCCCGCCATCAGCGTACACAGTGCACTACAAAGATGCAGCACCGGACGGTCACACGCTCGCGCCTCCAGGTAAAGCAACAAGGCGCTTAAACTCAGGCCCGTGACCAGCGGGTAAGAAATCGAGCTGACCCAAAGGACGACGTTTGGCGCAAAGGGGAAAAGCACAAACAGCACAGCGGCCATAAGGCCGACATAGCGCGGATAAGGACTCCAGCGCGCGAACAATAGCCCGGTCAGTGTCGCGCAGACAGCGTGACCGACCAGATTCAATCCATAGAGCACAGGTGGCGAAAGTGTGTGCGTCAACAGGTAAATCACACGCAGCACAACAAACTGCAAAGGACGCCAATCGCCATAGGGGTTGAGGCTATGCCAGTAAGCCAGCAGCGGCGTTTCCTTGATCCAGGGAATAAGCTGTAAATCGTCGGCATAGAAAGGCAAATGCAACGCATCACCGTAGACCAGCAGGGTCAAGAGAGTCGTCACAACAAGCGCAGTGCCTCCGAACGTGATCCAGACATTGCGGTTTTGAGAATCCGACGTTGAGAGCGTCAACATATTTTGAAACAAGGATCCAGCCCGCCCCATCTTTTCCTGTCTTCAGTGCGTCGATGTCAAAGCGACCCAATATACGGTTTGCCCGGACGTGCGCGAGCGTTCAGGGTTTATCGTTTGCTCATCATGCCACCCGCGCGGCGGTGGCGGACGGCGACGATCTCGGCGAGAATGGAAAGCGCAATCATCGCCGGTTCTTTGCCGCCAATATCCAGTCCGACAGGGCCATAAATACGGGCTAAATCCTGCTCCGTAAACCCTGCTTCAACCAGGCTTTCCCGGCGGTCGGCCTGGGTTTTGCGACTGCCCAGAAAGCCGATGTAGAAAGCGTCACTGCGCAGCGCCAGCTTGAGGGCGGGCACATCGAACTTGGCATCGTGAAAGAGGACGACGACGGCGTGACTCACGCCGAAATCCTCCGGCTTGAACACGTCCTGCGGCCACCCGAAGCGCGTCTCCACGTCGGGGAAACGTTCCTCGCGCAAGAAAGCGCGCCGCGCGTCGCTCACGATGACCGCGAAATCCAGCACGCGCGCCAGTTTTGCCAGCGGAACGGCGATGTCCGTCGCGCCGAAAATGACGAGTGTGGGCGGCGGCGCGATCACCTCGATAAAAAATTCGCCTTGCGGGTAACTGTGCTTCTGGGTATACGGGCCGGGCCAGGCCGCAGCGATGTCCATCAGCACCATGCCGTCCAGGTCAGAATCGCCCAGCGTGCCGAGCGTCACACCATCGGCAGTGTGAAGGAGGTGCAGCGGCGGCTTCGTCGCGTCAATCCGCGAGACGAAGGCAACGGGACGACGGGCCTCGACCTCCGTCATCAAGCGTGCGTGGAGCGGCGTCCACCGCTCGACCAGTACGTCAATCGCACCGCCGCACGATAGACCCGCGCCCCACGCCTGTTCGTCGCTGATGCCGAAATTGGGGCGCAACAGGTTGGCTTTCCCGGCCAACACAGCCTCCATCTCGGCAATCACGTCGCCATCGACACAGCCGCTGCTCACCGAGCCGGCCACGTCACCCTCGGCGGTGATGACCATCCGCGTCCCCGGCCCACGCAATGACGAGCCGCGCGTCTCCACAATCGTCGCCAGCGCGAAGTCCGTTTTCCCGGCCTCCTGCCAGCGTTTCACATCCGCCATAATATCACGCATAGTATCACCTCTAGAACAGTCAGCAGATTAGGCGGATTTAGCGGATTAAGGATTTACAAATCTGCTTAATCTGCTAAATCTGCTGACAAACTTTCACTTAGGGTTTGGCTTGCCCCATGTGTAGGAACGCAAGGTTCCGTCGGCGAAGACACGCACGACTTCAAAGCGCACGCGCCCGGCCTCAACGGCTTTGGCAATCCGGCGCTGACCTTCTGTTAGCATAGACTTGCCTTGCTTGATGTCAAGAATGACGATTTCCAAGTCGCCCTCAACGTCCCCGTCCTTGAGCGCGCTGTACCCATCGAACACCACATAGTCCACCGGATCGCCGAGAAAACGCGCGTCGGCGGGCCAGTAGGCAAAGCCCGGCAGCAGCGGCGCCATCTGTTCGGCCATCTTACCCTTGAGGACGGCGCGGCTCTGCTCGGCACCCTGCCGCCGCGCCGAAACGACCGTCTCCGCGTGCTGACCCTCCAACTCCTGGATGCGCGCCTCATAATGTTGCACCAGGCGCGCCCGCTCGGCCTCGGCTCTGGCGCGGTATGTCGCCTCGATCTCATCGCGCAGGTCGCCGCGCTCGCCCTGCTCCCGCGCGCGCAGCAGCCAATACGCCAGTGCCACGCCGATCAGTAACCCGATGAGCAGATAGACAATGTCCATCTATCCCCAAAACAACGGCTCGCGCCGCAGATACACGCCGGGGCTGTCCTCGCCCACAAATTCGCCGTCGCGCACCAGGAACGTTCCACGCCGCAGCGTGGACACAACACGCCCCTGCACGCGCAGCCCCTCGTAGGGCGTGTAACCCGCCGCCGAGTGCAGCCGTTCGACGGTGAGCGTGTCCGTGGGCGTGGGATCGTACAACACGATGTCGGCGTCGGAACCGGGGAGCAGCGCGCCCTTGCGCGGCCACAAGTTGTAGAGTTGCGCCGGGCCGGCCGCCAGCAGTCGCACGAGGTCGGGCCAGTCTATGTGACCGTCCCCCACCCCGTAGGTCGCCATCAACGGGAGCAGCGTTTCCAAACCGGGCAACCCGCCGGGCGTCTTGGTGAAATCGTCCAGCGCCGTTTTCTGTGCCCGCGTGTAGTCACAGTGATCGGTGACAAGCATATCCACCGCCCCATCGGCCACAAGCGCCCAGAGCTTCTCCCGCTCCGCCGGATCGCGCAGCGGCGGTTGCAGGATGTAGCGCCACGGTTCGGTGCCCTCATAAAGCGTGTTGTCGAGCAAGAGGTACTGCGGACACGTTTCACAGAAGGCGACCTGCCCACGCGCGCGGGCGGCAGCCACCAGTGCCGTCGTCGCCGCTATCGAGTTGTGCACGATGACGACGGGCGCGTGCGCGGCCTCGGCCAGGAGCAACACACGGGCGGTAGCCTCCTGTTCGGCCAGCGCGGGGCGCGCTGCGCCGTGGTAGCGCCAGCCGGTGTCCCCGGCTTCGATGAGCGCCTGCGTCTGCGCCGTGACCAGCGCGTCGTTCTCACAATGGACCAGCGTCGTCAGTCCGTAACGGCCCGCGGCTTCGAGCAGGCGCAGGATTGCCGCGTCATCCATATAATAGTTGGGACGATAGGTGGTATACAGCTTGAGGCTCTGGATGCCCAGATCGACCAGATCGCCGAGCATATCTTCCTGACCCGCTGGAACATCCGTGACCATCATGTGGAAAGCATAATCAATGTGGGAAGGCGCAGCTTCCGCCAGACGCACCTCAAACGCCTCGGCGAAGCTCTGCCCCTTGCCTTGCGTGGCGAAATCCACCACCGTCGTCACACCGCCGCAGGCCGCCGCGCGGCTCTCCACCTGCCAGTTGCTCGGCGAAGCATAGATGCCGGTATCCAGTTGGATGTGTACGTGCGCATCAATGAGGCCCGGCAGCACCAACAAATTGGTCGCATCCACTACCTCAGTTCCGCGCGGCGCAGGCAAATCGCGGCCCATAGCCTGAATCTGCTCGCCGCGAATCAGCACATCGGCGGCCATTATCGTCTCCGGCGTCACCACCGTCCCCCCGCGAATCAGCATCGTCTTCGGTTTCAGCATACACGCCTCGCTTGATTAGTAATGAGTAAAGAGTAATGAGTAAAGAGTAATGAGCAAAGAGTTAAAAGAAAGCCAGTTCACGATTTCGTTCTTGCGTCTTGCATCTTGCATCCTGCATCCTGCCTCTTGCATCCTTATTGTATCTGATTTTATTGCCTTGTCACTTACCTCCCCCGCTTGGGGTGCATTTCAGAATGGGGGCGACTTTTCTTAAATTGCACCGCAGAGCACGCAGTGTCCGCAGAGTTGCCAGAAATTTCTCCGCGCTCTCAGCGAACTCTGCGGTTAAAGCAGACGTTTATCTGGCTTTTGCCCCCGAATTGAAATGCACCCCCCGCTTGCGCAATATAACGAAGTTATTGGACGCTTGACATTCCAAGCCGCGTTGGATATAATCATTTATGTCTGACAAAAAACAAAATGTCAGTCATAAGGAGGTGGACGCGATGACCATTAGCACCATGGGCCGTCGAGGGCAAATGACGATTCCCCGGGCAATCCGCCGATTATTGAATCTGGAGGAGGGTGACCGGATCGCTTTCATACAGCGCGAGAATGAAGTGATTTTGCAACCGTTGAAGAAGACGCTGCTCAACCTGCGTGGCAGTATCCCGACTACGGAGGCGCAAGATTTCGCGGCTATCCGCGCTCAAGTCCTTCAACAACACGCGCAAAAGGTGGCCGAAGGTGAAGCCTGAGCACGTCTTCGCCGATACCAACCTCTTCCTCCGCTACTTGACCAACGACGTGCCCTCCCAGGCTGACGCCGTCGAACACCTGCTGCAACGCGCCGCCGCTGGGGATATAGTTCTGGTGATTAACAGCCTGGTGATTGCGGAAATCATTTGGACCCTGGAATCCTACTATGGTCTGGGACGGGACGACATCAAAGACAAGATTCTCGCCATCTTCAACACCCCCGGTCTGGAAGTGGCCGAAGGCGAGCTGCTCTTGCAGGCGATGCTGTGGTATGCAGACAAGAACATAGATTTTGTTGATGCCTTTAATGCGGCGTGGCTCCTCTCGCGGGGATTGCGCACGACCTATACCTTTGACCGCAAGCACTTTTCGCGGATTGAAGGGATTAAAGTCTTGCCCCCTGAAAACTAACCCCGAAACCATCCCTATGCATACGGTTCAGCACTCTCCCCCGGCGCGAAGTCAAAAGCAACGGTATGTTGCCGTCGCCGCCGCACTGGTCGCGCTCGCGTTTGGGTTGCGGGTGTGGGGGCTGACGGCGACGTCACTGTGGTACGACGAGACATTCGTGCTGTATCACGCGCAGCGGGGCGTCGTCGCCGGGACGCTGGGGCTGCTGCGCGAAGACAACGCGCTGCCGCTCCACGGCCTGCTGCTGGCGCTGTGGATCAAAGTCGCGGGCAGCGGCGAATTCGCGGCGCGCTATCTCTCCGTGTTACTGGGGACGATTGCAGCGGCGCTGCTCCTGCGGTTGGGCGGCGCAGTGCAGGGACGCCGCTACGGCGGATGGGGCGCGGCGTTGGCCTATGCGACGCTGCCAATCTACGTCTATTACACGCAGGAAGTGCGGATGTACGCGCTCGTCGTCCCGCTCGCCGCCGCCTTCGCGTGGACCGCCTGGCGACTCGTCGAACGCAGTAAGGGCGCTGCCGCCTACATCATCCTCGGCGCAGCGATGATGACGGCGCACCTCTACGCGGGGCTGCTATGGGCGGCGGTGTTCGTGTGGGGCAGTTGCGTAGTCGAAAGTCGAAAGTCGAAAGTCGAAAGTCACGAATTACGAATTACGAATTACGTTTCACGTCTTACGTTTTACGTTTTACGTTTGACGCATCACGTCTGGTGGAGGGTGAACCTGTGGTTGGGCCTCGCGGCATTGCCGATTGCGGCGTGGGCGCTGTGGCGCGCGCGGGTGGATGCGACGGCGGTGTCGGCGATTCCGGCGACGGCGTTGCGCTGGATTCCGGTGTTATTCGGTGTGGGGCAATATCTGCCTGAGCCGTGGGTATCGTTATTCGCGGTCATCGTAGTGCTGGCGCTCGTGGCAGCCCTCGTCGGGCTGTGGCGCGCCCGTCGCGCGGATGGCATGGTCTGGCTGCTCGTCACGCTCATCCTCCCGATTGGACTGCTCCTGGCAGCCACCTTCGTCAAAGCCAAGTGGAGTGAACGTTACCTGCTCCCCTCCTTCGGTCTCGCCCTCATCGTCGGCGTGGGGACGGGGTGGGAATACGGAATAACAAACGGCAAACGGCAAACGGCAAATGGCAAATCGAAAATCGAAAATCCAAAATCCAAAATCTTGCCCCTTGCCTCTTGCCTCCTACTCACAGGCTGGCTTGCTTTGGCGGTTCCCGCGCTGGCGCGACAGGCGCAGGGGACATGGGCGGTGGGAATCAAAGATGAATGGCATCCGCGCCCGGATTTCCGCGGGGTGGCGCAGTACATTGAGGCGCGCGACGAATCCGAAGACGCGATTGTCGTCATCGGCGGGTATGCGGCGCACACGCTGGACTATTACTATGACGGTCCGGCGCACCTGTTCGGCCTGCCGTTCGAGACGCGCGTACTGGACATGCAGCATCCGCTGGATTTGCGCGCCCTGACGACGTTGGAACAGCAAACGGCGACGTCCAGGCGGCTCTGGCTGGTGCTCTGGCAAGACCGACTCGCCGATCCAACCGCGCTGGTGTTGAGCCTGCTCGTCGAAAGCTGCCGCCGTCTGCCGGTGGACGCGAAGTTCACGAATATCGGCGTCGTGCTGTTCGATCTGACCACTTGCGGGCCGCTGGATCGGTTGGCGGTACCACCGCAGCCGCTGGGCGTGGACTTCGCCGAACCGATCCGGCTCACGGGCTACGCTCTCATCAAGACCGGTGAAACGTGGGAAGTGGACTTGTGGTGGGAAACGGCGGGGCCACTACCAACGGCTTACCGCGTGTTCGTCCACCTGATCGCCCCTGACGGCGCCCTGATCGCGCAACACGATCACATCGCCGGAGCGGACGCCTATCCCACCAGCCGGTGGGCTGTAGGGACGGCGTTGCGCGACCGCTTCTTCCTGACCGTGCCGGGCGGCGTGTGCCCCGACTGCACTTTGTGCGTGGGCCTGTACACCGATCAAGGTCGCCTGCCCCTGCGCGATGGCGGCGACACGGTAGAAATTGCGCTTGAAAAGTAAAACAAGCCCTGGCGAGTCTGCCAGGGCTTGTGGGTAGATGCGCGCGCTATGGCGCGGCTCGCAATACCAGCGGCAGGTAGATACGGTAGTTCTCCACCGTGATCATCACCGTATCCTCATCGCTCAGCCCGCCGGTATCCGTCACCGTCAGCGTGAAGGTGAGCACGCCCGGCCCCGGCGCGGTGAACGTCGTGCGGCTCAGCGTCGGTGTGAAGCTCACCGCCGCGCCGCCCGTCTGCCGCCAGAAGTACGTCAGCGCGTCGCCGTCCGGGTCGGTGGAGGCGCTGCCGTCCAGCGTCACGGGCGCGCCCGGCGCGACGGTTTGATCCGGCCCGGCGTTCGCCGTGGGCGCTTGGTTCATTGCCTTGAGCGTGAACGTCGCCGTGACCGCCTTGTCCGCGTCCATCGTCACCGCGCACGTCGGCGACGCACCGCTGCACGCCCCGCTCCATCCGGCGAAGTCCGAATCCGCCTGCGCCGTGGCTGTGACCACTACCAGCGTGCCGCTCGGATAGGTGTGCGCCCCTATCGTCGGCGTGACCACGCCGTGGCCGCTCCCCGCCGTGGCGATGGTGAGCGTGTAGCTCACCGGCAGCAACGTAAACGTCGCCGTCACCGCCTTGTGCGCGTTCATCGTCACCTGCGCCGGATTCGCGCTGCTTTCCAGATCACCCGACCAGCCCGCGAACTGCCACCCCGCCGCCGGACTCGCGCTCAAGGGAACAACGCTGCCGGAGAGGTAGCTATGCGCGCCCACCGCCGGGGTGATGATGCCGCTGCCCACCATGGTCATGGTCAGCGTGTAGTAGGTGGGCGGGGTGGAGAGGAAAGTCGCCGTCACGTGCTTGTTGGCATCCATCGTCACCGTCGTCTGCGTCAGCGCGCCGCTCGCGTCGCCGCTCCACTGGCCGAAGTGCCAGCCCGCGTCCGGCGTCGCCGTGAGCGTCACCACATCGCCGTAGAGATACGTCGTCTGGCTCGGCGTCCGCGTCACCGTCCCCTGGCCTACGATGTCCACCGTGAGCGTGTACGTCAACGCGCTGAACGTCGCTGTCAGGACTTTATCGGCGTTCATCAGGACGCTTGCCGGATTCGTCGTCCCGGTCGCCGCGCCGCTCCAGCCGGTGAACGCGGAACCGGCCTGGGCGGTCGCCGTCACCAGCACCGTCGTCCCGCTCAAGTACTCGTGATCGCCCACGCCCGGCGTCACCGTCCCTTGCCCGTTCCCCGCCGTGGCGATGGTGAGTGTGTAGCTCACCGGCAGCAACGTAAACGTCGCCGTCACCGCCTTATCCGCATCCATCGTCACCGCGCACGTCGGTGATGTGCCGCTGCACGCCCCGCTCCAACCGGTGAAGTCCGAATCCGCCTGCGCCGTCGCCGTGACCAATACCAGTGTGCCGCTCGGATAGGTGTGCGCCCCCACCGTCGGCGTGATGACCCCGTGGCCGTTCCCGGCTTGGGCGATGGTCAGCGTGTAGTTGACCGGCGCAACACCGACGTATTCATCCGCGCCCAGGTCGTACACGCCGTTCTGCGGGCGCGCGTCGCCGTCAATGTCCACCGCCACGCCGGAGGCCACGCCGTGGTCAATCGCCTGCGACGCCGTGGTAAGATGATAACCATCCGCCGCAAACGCCGGATCGCCGGTCGTCGCGTTCTGCACGGTCACAGTGCCGCTTGTGTTGCTCGTACTGCCGAACCACAACACGCCGTTGAGCGTCGCCGCGTTGCCGGCCGCGACCTCGATGCCCACGCTCTGGCTGACCAGGATCGTGTTGGTCATTGCCGCGTTGCTGGAATTGGTGAGGTAAACGCCGGTACTCTCCGTGTAGACGTTGCGGGCAATCGTCGTGTGCCACAGTTGCGGCGACGAGGCATAGACGTACACGCCGCCTGCCTTGACCGCCGCGCGGTTATCGGCGATGACGGTGTTGGTGAAGCGCGGCGTCGTGGTATCCAGGTAGACGCCGCCGCCTTGATTCGACGTGTTGTCCGTGATGAGATTGGCGTTCAAAACGGGACTGCCGAGGTACAGATAGACGCCGCCGCCGGTGGCAGTGGCCGTGTTGGCGTAGATGTGATTGTCATTGAACGTTGCCGTGCTCTGGTAAGCATAAAACCCGCCACCACGCAACGTCGCTGTGTTGGAGTAGAACCGGCTGGCGACAACCAATGCGCCGGACGATTGCACGAACAGTCCCGCGCCGCGCGTCGCTGTATTGTTCAGGAAATGCGTGTTGCTGAAGATCGGCGCCGCCGTGTTGACGCACACCCCGCCGCCCGATCCGTTCCACGCCGCGCCGCCCAAGCTGCCTGCATTGCCGCCGGTGAAGCGCAGGCTCTCCAGCGTCGGGCTGACATTGCCGGTGACGTAGAGCGCGCGCCCGCCGTTCTGCGCGTTGATGAACGTTGGATTCCCGTCCGGATCGGTCGTCGTCCAATCGTCGGTGTAGCCGCCGCGGATCGTCACCTGCTTGTTGAGGTAGACCACCTGGCGATAGCCGCCCCGGGTGTTGATTCCCACGCACGTCCCGCCCGCTACCTTGATGAGGTCCCCCGTCGTTGCTGCATCTACTGCGTCTTGCAGCAGCGTGTACTCGGTCACACCGTTGTTGATGCGCGCGCGGCAGTCGGTGGCGTAGACCATCGTTTGCGTCGCGTTGGCGGTCTCGTTCGCCGTCACGTCCACCGCATTGGCCATCGCCTGACCCAATGGCACGCTCGGTGAGATGGCCACCGTCAGGGTGATGCGCGCCGTCGCGCCGCTCGCCAGTGTCCCCAGCGTGCAGACCGCGCCGCCGCCCCAGCCGCTCAGGACATTGCACGTCCCCTGCGAAGCCGCCACCGCGCTCACCTGTTGCCAGCCGTCGAGCGTATCCGTCACCACCACGCCGGTCGCATCCAGCAGGCCCGCGCCGGTGATGAGAATCGTGTACGTGAGCGGCATCCGGTAGGGAACATACGTGTTCGGCGCGCGCTTGACCACTGCCAGCCCGACGCCGGGATACTCGTCCGCGCCCAGGTCGTAGCCCCCGTCCATCGGACGCGGCTGGCCGTCCACATCCTCAGCCACGCCGGCATCGAGGCCCTGGTCAATCGCCGGCGAGCCGGCCAGCAGGTGATACCCATCCGCCGCGAACGCCGGATTGCCGGTGATGGCGCTCGTCACGGCGACGCTGCCTGTCCCGCCGGTGTTGGCGGTGTTGCTGTACCACAGCACGCCCTGGAGCGTCGCCGCCGTCCCGCCGGCCGCGAAGACGCCCGTAGTCTGGCTGACGATGATGGTGTTGGTGAGCTGCACGCTCGTCCCCACCGCTACGTAGACGCCGGTTCTATCGCCGCCGGTGTTGCGGGCGATGGTGGCGTGGAGGATGCGCGGCAGGGCGTTCGAGTTGTAGAGACCACTGCCATAGCGTGTGGCGCGGTTATCCGCAATGACCACGTTGGTCAGGCGCGGGAAGCTGGTATAAACCATATAGACGCCGCCGCCGTCTCGCCCGGCGCGGTTGCCGGTGATGCGGTCGCCCGTGAGCGTTGCGTCGCTATCGTTCAGATAAACGCCGCCGCCGTCATACACCACGGTATTGGAGAAAATCGTGTTGCCGCGCAGCGCCGTATCGCTGTAGCTCAGGTAAACGCCGCCGCCGCTGCCGTTCCAGGCGGTACAGGTGTTGGCGAAGATCTGGTTACCGTTCAACTGCGCGCTGTCGCTCTCGTAGGCGTACACTCCACCGCCGTTGTACGTGGCTGTGTTGGAGTAGATCGCGCTCTCCTCCAACCGCGCGCCGCTGTAGTAGAGATAGACGCCGCCGCCGCTGTTAGCCGTACGGTTGCCATAGATGTGCAGGCGGCGCAGGAGTCCGTCCGCCATATACACATAAACGCCGCCGCCGCTGGCCGTTCCCGCATTGCCGCCGGTGATGCGGAAGCCTTCCACCGTCGGCGCGATACTCCCTCTTATGTAGAGCACCCGCCCCTGGCCGAGCGCGTCCAGCGTCGTCGGATGCGCGTCGAAGTCGTAGCTCGTCCAGTCGCCCGTGTCGTAGCCGCCGCGGAGGGTCACCGTCTTGCTGATGTAGACCTGCTGCCACGTCCCGGCCCGTTCCGTTGCGCCCAGGCACAACCCACCAGCCACTTTGATGAGGTCGCCCGTGTTGGCCGCGTCTACCGCCGCCTGCACCGAGGCGTAGGTCGTCGTCCCGTTGTTGATGCGCGCCCGGCAGAACTGCACATAGATAGTCGTTTGCGCGGTTGACCCCGCCTCGGCGCCGCGCGCCACGGCCTGATTCACCGCCTGCGCGCCGAGCGTGGCCGTCGGCGCGACCTGCGCGACCAGCGTGACCGTCACCCGCGTCCCCACCGCCATATCGCCGAGTGTGCAGACCGCGCCGCCGCCCCAGCCGGAGGTGAGTCCGCACGCCCCTTGCGTCGTTGTCGCCCCCGTCGCCTGTTGCAGCGCGTCTAGCGTATCCGTGAGGACGACGCCATGCACCGTCCCGCTGCCCGCCGCGCGAACCACCAGCGTATACGTCACCGCCGCGCCCGCGTCCACGGCGTTGGCGGAGGCCGTTTTATTCAGCAGCAACGTCGGCGCGGGGTATTCGTCCGCGCCCAGATCAAAGCCAAAGCCCATTGGACGCAGCTCGCCGTCCACGTCTTCCGTCGCGCCGCCGTCCAGCCCGCCGTCCAGTGCAGCGGAGACCGCAGTCAGGTGATAGCCGTCCGCCGCGAAAGCCGGGTTGCCGGTGATCGCGTGCGTCACGGTGATCGCGCCGTAGACCTCGCTGTGCGTCGTGACGCTGTACCACAGGATGCCGTTCACCGTCGCGTCGTTGTTAACGTTGATGTAGAAGCCGGTGGGGCTGTCCGCCAGAATCGTGTTGGTGAAGACCGGGCGACTGTAATTCCAGCCCCACAAATAGTAAGAATCTACATATACCGCCCGGCCACTGCCGCTGGCGTTGCGCGCCAGCGTCGTGTGCAGCAGCCTGGGCGACGCCCCTTCGATGTAGATACCGCCGCCGGAGTCGCCGGCCTGGTTGTCCACGATGACGGTGTTGAGCATCGTCTCGTAACTCTGGTAGCGGAAATACAACCCGCCGCCGTCGTCGTTGGCCGTGTTGCCGCGCAGGAGGTTGTTCCGCAGATACGGGCGCGGGCCGGAGATGAAAAAGCCGCCGCCATCGCTCGTCGCCGTGTTCGACATCACCGTGTTGCCGATGATTTGGAGCAACAGCGGCACGTCGTTGAGGATCATGCTTTGCAGGTACGCCCCGCCGCCGTTTTGCGCCGCGTTCGACATCATCACATTGCCGCTGATCGTGTTCGTGCCCATCAAAATGCGCAGCCCGCCGCCGTTCCAGCCGGCGGTATTGCCGGTGAACGTGTTGCCGATGAAGTTGACCGGCCCGCCGCCGTAATAGTCGCCGTCCACATACGCGCCGCCGCCGTCACTGTTGGCGCTGTTATTGGAGAACGTGTTGCCGGTATACTGCACCTCGCTGTTGGTGAAATACGCGCCGCCGCCATCGCCGTCCGTTGTATTCTGAGCAATCGTGTTGTTAGAGACCACGCCGCGGCTGTTGTTGTGATACAACCCACCGCCGTCGCCGCTGTTGTTGCTGATGTTGCCGGCGATGGTATTCCCGGTGATGACGGCATTATCGGCGAGGGCGTACACCCCGCCGCCAAAGCGCGCCGTGTTGGTGGTGATGGTGTTGCCGGTCAGGGTGGGCGCGCCTTCGGCAATGTCCACGCCGCCGCCGGAGTTGGCCGTGTTGCCGGCAACGACATTGCCGCTTATCGTCGCCGCGCTTTCGTTCAGGTAGATGCCGGCGCCGCCCGCTGCGGTGTTGTTCTGGATGACGTTGCCGGTCACTGTAGCCGCATCATTTGCCAGATGTAGTCCGCCTCCGGAGCTGCCACGGTTGGTCGCCAACACAGTGTTGACGATGCGCGCTGCGCCCCCGCCGGCAAAGATGCCGCCGCCGTAGGTCGCCGTGCTGCTGTAGACGCGGCAATTCGTCACCGTGGCGCTCGCACCCACCAGGGCCACGCCGCCGCCGGCGTCCTCGCTCCAACCACCGAGCGGGTGCGTGTACCCGCCCAGGCCGGTCGCGTCGCCGTTTTGCAGCGTCAGCCCCTCCAGCGTCGGGCTGATGTTGCCCACAATGGAGACCACCCGCCCCAGGCCCAGCGCGTCCAGCACCGTTGGGTTAGCCGCCGGATCGGAGGTATTCCAATCGCCGGTCGTATAGCCGCCGCGAATGGTCAGCGTCTTGGTCAGATAGATATGCTGCCGCAGGCCGCCGTAAGTGTTGACGCCCACGCACGCTCCGGCCACTTTGACCACGTCGGTGGCCTGCGTCGCCGCGTCCACCGCCGCCTGGACGGTCGGGTAGTCGGTCGGGTCGTTGTTGAGCCGGGCGCGACAGTTTTGCAGCCAGGCGTCGGCCTGCGCCGTCATCGTAAGCGTCCCGCTCGCCCGCGTCTGCGCGACGTTGCGCAGACGTGCAGGCATCACGGTTGGCATGGTCATCGTCGTCTCGACCGTCAGCGTGACGACGGCGCGCGCGCCGGTGTTTAGCGTGCCGAGCGCGCACGTCACCGTTGCACCCCAACCGCTGCCAGACGTACACGTCCCCTGGCTGGCGTTCGCGCTCTGTACACGCACCAGGGCCGGGAGTGTGTCGGTCAAGACAACCCCGCTCGCGTTGGTCGCGCCCGCGCTGGTGATGATCACGGTGTACGTGACGATGCCGCCCGGATTGACGGCCATGGGCGTCGCGCTCTTGGCGATGCGCAGCGCCACGCCGGGCCGCTCGTCCGCGCCCACATCGTAGCCGCCATCCGCCGGACGCGCGTCGCCGTCTATGTCATCCAGCAGGCCGGAGTCCGCCCCTGCATCCAGCGCCGCCGACGCCGCGCCGATGTGATAGTCGTGCGCCGCCGGATTCACGAAATCCGGGTCGCCGGCCAGCGGGTGGTTGTTGTTCAGCGTCCCGCCGCCGTCCCAATCGGTCGTGTTGTTGTGCCAGAGCGTGCTTTCCAGGCTCGCCTGCCCGTCCCACACGTACACGCCGATGCTGTGACCGGCGATAATGGTGTTGGTCATCGGCAACAGCGCGTCCACACTGCGTCCCCTGAAACAGACCCCCGCGCTGCCGGTATTGCTGACGATGGTATTGTGCAACAACGGTGGGCCGGGATAGTTCACCGCGAGCGCCGCGCCGCCGTTGCAGAACCAGTTGCTGCCGGCGGCATGGTTGGCCGCAAAGACGTTATTGGCCACCCAGTTACTCTTTCCATCATACACGGCCAATCCGCCGCCGACGATGCCCGCCGTGTTCGAGAGCAGTGTGTTCTGCTGAATGACATTGCCCCCATAACCGATATACGCCCCGCCGCCGTAATACGTGGCCTGGTTGCCGACGATCCGGTTCCGCGTCGCCGCCCCCTCACTGCTCAATAGAGCCAACCCGCCGCCGTAATCGGAACGGTTGAAGGCTATGGTATTGCTCACCATCTGCGCGCCGGTTCCATTGGGCAAATACAACCCGCCGCCATAGTCCGTGCCGGCTGACAGGGCGGTGTTGGAGAAGATATCGTTGGCATAGATCAGTGGGGCTTCACCGGAGGCATAGATACCGCCGCCATAGACCGACTCCCAACCACTCGAGGTCTCGACGCTGTTAGAGATAATCCGGTTGCCCGTCAACGTCGCATCACAGGCCAGATAGACGCCGCCGCCGTAAACACTCGCCTGCCCAAAAGCGCGGTTGGCCGCAATGGTATTGGCATCCAGTGTGGCCGCGTCGCTGTCGCTCAAATAGACCCCACCGCCGCCGCCATCCCATATCGATGTACTTTGTATGTTCACGGTGTTCGTGGCGATCAAGTTGGCCGCCAACATCGCCCCGCTCTGGCGCAGATAGACGCCCCCGCCGTACAGCAGCGCCGTGTTGGCAAGGATGGCATTGCCGCGCAATACCGCCCCATCACTGCGCCGCACGTAGACGCCGCCGCCGCCGGACTCGTCCCACCCGGTCCCGCTCGCCGCGTTGCCGGCAATCGTGTTGTTGACCACCTGCGCCGCGCTCTCGTTCAAATACAGCCCGCCGCCCTTGCGCGCCGTGGTGTTGGAAAGAATCTGGTTCCCCGTCACCACGGCCGTATCCGCGACAAAGTAGAACCCGCCGCCGCCGTGCCCGGCGTCGTTCTGTTGAATGAGGTTGCCCGTCAGCGTCGCGTCGCAGTGATCCAGGTTGACGCCGCCGCCGACTTCATCGGCGTGGTTGGCCGTGATCGTATTCTCCGCCACCGTCGCCATGCTGCCGGAGATGACGATGCCGCCGCCCCAACGCGCGTCATTCCCCGTGATGAGATTGCCGCGCACCGTCGCGGGCGGATTGCCGATCAGCGCGATGCCGCCACCACTGCTGATCACCTCGTTGGCGCGAATCGTGTTGTTCGTGATCTGCGCCGCGCTCTGGCCGGCCGCCAGCCCGCCGCCATAGCCGGCTTCGTTTCCGGCGAACAGGTTGCCGTCCACGATGGCCGCGCTGCGTCCGATGGCCAATCCGCCGCCATACCCGGCCTGGTTGGTGAGCACGCGGCTGTTATAGAGGCGCAGCGGGCTTTGGAAGAGTGCGATCCCGCCGCCGGCCGTCGCCCCGCTCGTGTCAATCTGGCAGTTGGTGATGGTCGGCGTGGCGTAGGCCGCGTAGACCGCGCCGCCGCCGTCGTACTCGCGCCCGGTATCCGGGTCATAGTAGCCGCCCAGCCCGGTCGCATTGCCGCCGGTCATGCGCAGCCCGGCCAGCGTCGGCGTGATATTGCCCACAATGTAGACCACGCGCCCGTTCCCCAACGCGCTCAACACCGTGGGATACAGCGCCGGATTCGGCGTCGTCCAGTCGGTGACCGTGTAGCCGCCCTGAATCGTCACCGTTTTGTTGAGATAGACCACCTGCGTCACCCCGTCACGCGTGTGCAGGTCGGTGTACAGCCCCGTCGCCACCTTGATCACATCATCCGCGGCGTCGGCGGCATCCACCGCTGCCTGCACCGACGTATAACACGGCGTCGGTATACCGGCGCACGATGGCGCGACGTAATACGTCGCCTGCCCGTCCGGCCCCTGCGCCAGGACAAGCTGCGGGACTTCCCATGTCCCCAACGCAGCCAATGCCCCGATCAACAGCGCCAGACCTAACCCGATTGCATACCCTATCCGTCCTCGAGCTGTCTTCATCGTGTCCTCCCATAAGATGGCTAAAAGTTAAAAGTTGGGCTATGGTACCCAAATCAGCCATAGTGCATCGGCGCTGATCAACGCACCGTACACGTCCTGATATTCCAGCCTCACGCCACCGGCAGCGATCTCGACGGCCACGGCGCGCGGCAATTCCACCACGGCTGGTAAGGGCGGCGCCCCATCCGAACTGAAAGTGTAGGTAAACACATCCTGCCCGGCGCGCGTCAACGCCAGGCGATCATCCACCATAACGGGCGCAACCCGATCAGGCGCGCCGGAGAAATAGAAACGTCCGGCGGTCGGGAGCGGCTCCATCAACGATAACAGCGCGGTGTAAAATGTACTGCCCTGTACTGCTACCGGTTGAGCCGAGATGGCCGGAAACGGCCCCAGAAGTGCGCGCGGCCCATACGCCCGGAGCACCAATGGCAAATAGATGAATCGAGACACAGAGCACGCCTCGACAACGGTGATGCTGACGGCTTCGGTATCCGACAGCACCCCATCCGAAACAACAAATGTGGTAGTATAGATACCCGCCGCCTCACAGCCCGGCATCCAGGAGAAGACGCCACCCGCGAAGAGCGCGCCCGGCGGCAACGGCGCGGCGGAGAACGTCAGCGCGTCGCCGTCCGGGTCGTCTGCCATCACGGTGAACGTGAGCAACGCGCCCTCGTCCACCGCCTGCGGGCCGACCGGCGCGAGCGCAGGCGCGCGGTTGACGTTCCGCACGGTGATCGTCACCTCCGCCGTGTCCGTCAACGCCCCGTCGGAGGCAGCCAGCGTGAGCGGGTAGACGCCCGCCGCGTCGTACCCCGGCATCCACGAGAAGACGCCGCCCGCGAAGAGCGCGCCCGGCGGCAACGGCGCGACGGAAAGCGTCAGCGCGTCGCCGTCCGGGTCGTCTGCCATCACGGTGAACGTGAGCAGCGCGCCCTCGTCCACCGCCTGCGCGCCGACCGGCGCGAGCGCGGGCGCGCGGTTGACGTTCCGCACCGTGATCGTCGCCTCCGCCGTGTCCGTCAACGCCCCGTCGGAGGCGGCCAGCGTGAGCGGGTAGACGCCCGCCGCGTCGTACCCCGGCATCCACGAGAAGACGCCGCCCGCGAAGAGCGCGCCCGGCGGCAACGGGAACGCCGAGAGCGTCAGCGCGTCGCCATCCGGGTCGTCCGCCGTCACGGTGAACGTGAGCAGCGCACCCTCGTCCACCACATGCGCGCCGACCGGCGCGAGCGCGGGCGCGCGGTTGACGTTCCGCACCGTGATCGTCGCCTCCGCCGTATCCGTCAACGCCCCGTCGGAGGCGGCCAGCGTGAGCGTATAGACGCCGGCCGCGTCGTACCCCGGCGTCCACGAGAAGACGCCGCCCGCGAAGAACGCGCCCGGCGGCAGCGGGAACGCCGAGAGCGTCAGCGCGTCGCCATCCGGGTCGTCCGCCGCCACGGTGAACGTGAGCAGCGCGCCCTCGTCCACCGCCTGCGGGCCGATGGGCGCGAGCACGGGCGCATCATTAACCGGCGTGATGTCAATGGTGATCGTGATCGCGTCTGCGCCGCCAAAGTCATCTGCCACCCGCGTTACGAAAACATCATTTCCGTGATAGTTAGCGGTCGGCGTGTAGGTGATGACCTGGCTGCTGCCGGTCCCACTGACGGTCGCCGCGCCGTGTAGCGGGGGCGTCGCCAGCGTCCAGTGCAGCGGATCGTTGTCCAGCGCGTGGAGCGTCAAGGTCAGGGGACCGCCATCTTCCCACACTGTCGCGGTGAGGGCGTCGCCTTCCAGGATAACCGGCGGGGTATTGGGAACGACGGTGAACGCCACCGAAGCCGCGCCGCTGCCGGTAAAATGCGCGTATTCCGCCGTGTTCGTCACCACCTCACCGTAGCCGCCAACGTGCTGAACGCGGAAGATCATCCCCACCGGGCTACCCACCGGCACATCCCCGCGCCAGGTGATGAGGCGACCCACGCGCGTCACGCCGGGCGGCTGCGCCGGAATCCAGTTGAGGAAGGTGACGCTGACCGGCAGCGTGTCGGTCAACAGCACGTCGGCGGCGTCCACCGGGCCGTAGTTTTCCAGTTGGATAATGTAACTGACGACGCCGTGATAGGCGATATGGCTATCCGGCAGCGCCAGCTTGGTGAGGACCAACTCCGGCTTCACCCCTACCCCGCTCAAGGCGACGGTGTGCGGGCTGCCGGGCGCGTCCGTGGCGACGGTCAGGACGCCGGTATGCGCGCCGGTCGTCGGCGGCTCAAAACTCACAAAGAACGCGCAGCCCGCGCCGGGCGGCAGGCTCGCCGGGCAGGTGTGAGTAAACGTGAAGGCGCCGCTCAAGCTGATTCCTGCGACGGCCAGGGGCGACGCGCCGGTGTTCGTCAGATTGACCGTCTGGGTGGGGCTGGCGGTGAGGATCAGTTGATCGCCAAAATCCAGCGCGGCCGGCGTCAGGCTGACCTGCGGCGGGCCGACGACGGTGAAGGTGGCCGTCCCCCCTATGGTCCCCCCGAAGGGGGGACGACATTCGGCGGTGTTGACAATCATATCGCCGTAGTCGCCGGTGTGGGTGACGGCGAAGGTGAAGGTGAGGGTAGCGTGGGCGGTGAGGACGCCGTTCCAGGTGATGACGCCGTTGGTGTGGGACAAGCCGGGGACTTGCGTTACGAAATACGCGAAGTCTGTGTGCGCCGGCAAGGTGTCGGTGAGGAAAACCGGCTCCGCCGCGACCGGCGACGCATTGTGCAGAGCCAGCGTGTACGTCGCCAGGCCGTGATAGGCAACGAGCGTCGGTGTGACGGTCTTGGTGAGCGTGACAAGGACGAGGCCCACGCCCGTCAATGGAACGAGGGTCGGACTATCGGGCGCGTTCGTAACAAGAGTGAGCGTTCCGGTCAACGCGCCTGCCGCCAGCGGGGTGAACGTCACCGTGATAGCGCAACTCGCGCCGGGCGACAGCGTCGGCGGGCAGGCATGGGTGGCGGTGAAGTCGCCGCCGGTCGTGACGCTGTGCAGCGCGAGGGGCGACGCGCCGCCGTTCGTCAGCGTGATCGTCCGCGTAGGGCCAACCGTCCCCACCGGCTGCGCGCCAAAGTCGAGAGCGGCCGGCGTCACCTCCGCCTGCGGCGGCCCGGCGACGGTGAAGGTCGCCTGCGCTGCGCCGCCGCTCGCGTGGTGGGTGTATTCGGCAGTGTTGACGACGGTATCGCCATAGCCGCCGGTGTGCGTGACGACAAAAGTAAAAGTGAGCGTATGCCCGGCGGTGACAACGCCGCTCCAAGTGATCACGCCGTTGCTGTAGCCCAAGCCTTCAGCTTGTGTGACGAAACGCGCAAAAGTCACACTGAAAGGCAGCGTGTCGGTGAGGGTCACGCCGGCCGCATCGGCGCCGCCGTCATTGCCAAGCACAAGCGTGTACGTGACGACGCCGTGATAGGCAACGCTCTCCGGCGTGACGCTTTTGCGCAGGAAGAGGCCATACGTGCGGCCCTCACCGGTCAAGGCGACGGTGTGCGGGCTGTCGGCGGCGTTCGTCTGAACCGTGAGAAGCCCCACGCGCGTTCCGGTCACGGCAGGGGTGAAGGTGATGTCAATCGCGCAACTTCCACCGGCGGGCAACAACGGCGGACAAGTGTGCGTCTGGCTGAAATCGCCGCTGACCGCAATGCTGTTGACCTCCAGCGGCGACGCGCCGGTGTTCGCCAGGGTGACGGTCTGCGTGGGGCTGGTCGCGCCGACGAGGTGCGGGCCAAAGTCGAGACTGGCGGGCGTCAGGCTGGCCTGCGGCGGGCCGGCGACGGTGAAGGTGGCCGTCCCCCCTATGGTCCCCCCGAAGGGGGGACGACATTCGGCGGTGTTGGTGATCACGTCGCCGTAGTCGCCGGTATGCGTCACAACAAAGGTGAATGTGACAGCGGTCGAGGCAGTCACCACGCCGGTCCAGGTGATAACGCCATTGGCATAAACCAGGTCAGACCGGGGCGTGACAAAATGTGCAAAGGTAACGCTCACAGGCAGCGTGTCGGTGAGCAACACGCCGGCCGCGTCGCCCGCGCCGCTGTTGCTAAGGACGAGCGTGTACGTCACCGCGCCGTGATAGGCAACATCGCTCTCCGGCGCGGCGGATTTGGACAAGGCCAGAACAGGATAACCAGCTTCATACGCGCCGATGTCGCAGGCCGGGCCTTGCGGACGGACGATGCCGCGTTGGTCGGTAGGGGCCTCCGCCAGGCAGAGGCCCGCGTCCAGCGCCGGGCTGCCGGGCAGCAAGGCGTGGGTAAAAGTCGGCCCACCGTTGTCGGCCAGGGGGTCGAGCTGCGGGTCGGAGGTGATGGCCGGCGTCCCGCAGCCGGTGTGGGATTCGATCAGGTTTCTATCGGCGGAGGGGGCCGCGACGCTGCCGCCGTCGTTGCGACAGTCCTGCCCGCCGGCGCTGTTCGCCAGAATGGTGTTCCTGAGCGTCAGGCTGCCGGAGGCGTGGTTGTAGACGCCGCCAGCATCAGCGGAGCCGGGGTTGCCGTTGGAACTGCCATTGTACCCTACTCCCCCTGCGCCACCCGTCACGGTGTTGCTGGCGACCGTGCTGGCAAGAAGCGTGACGCTGCCGCCTTCATTGAAAATTGCGCCGCCATAGCCACTGCCGCCATCAGCAGCCAGACCGGCCCCGCCTGCGCCGTGGTAACCGTTGTCGCCGCCCGCGCCGCCCTGCGCCGTATTGCCGGAGAGGGTGGAAGTGACAATGGTGAGCGTCCCCGCATAGTTGAAAATCGCGCCACCCAGCCCGGCGCCGCCGCCGCCGCTCCCGCCGATCGTATTGCCGAGGCTCGCGGTGCCGTTCCCGCCGCCGAAGCCGGCCGCGCCGCCCGTCCCGACCGTAATCGTTCCATCGCCGCCGCCCCCGCCGCCCCCGCCAAAGCCGCCCGCGCCGCCGTTCCCACCGATGCCGTAGTAGCTACCGCCGCCGCCCCCGCCGCCGCCGCCCCAGTTGCCCGCGCCGCCCGCGCCGCCCCGGTCATTGCAATGGCCGCCGCCCCCGCCCCCGCCGCCAATGCCGCCCGCGCCCCCCGCGCCGCCTTGCTCGTTAAAAATGGAGCTATAACACACGCCGCCTCCGCCCCCACCCCCGCCGGTTCCGCCAACGCCACCGTTGCCGCCGGAATAGGAGAGCGAGCGTCCCGATGCGCCGCCACCCCCGCCGCCGTTCGCTGCGCCATTCGTGCCGTTTTTTGAGCCGCTGCCGGAGCCGCCGTTGCCGCCGCCCGTGCTGCCTGCGCCGCCGCTGTAACCATCGTCGCCGCCGCCGCCCCCGCCGCCCGTTGCGGCGCCGGTCCCGCCGGCCGTATTGTAGCCGCCGAGTCCGCCCTGCCCGCTCAGACCGCCGCCGCCTCCGCCGCCGTCGCCGCCATCGCCGCCATTGCCCCCCATACCACCACCGCCGCCGCCGCCATAGTCAACGTCAGCCGGGTAATAGTTATGCCCGTGGCCGCCCGCGCCGCCGAGTCCCCCGCCGCCGCCGCCGCCCGAGCCGCCGCCCGTCGTCGGGGCGTTGTCGCTGCCGGGGCCGCCCGCGCCGCCGATGGCTTCATTCTGCGTCAGCGTGCAGCCGCGCAGGGTCAGCGTTCCCCGGTTGAAGATCGCGCCGCCCAGTCCCGCGCCGCCGCCGCCGCCGCCGTTGCCGCTGGGGCCGCCGGCGCCGCCGCGCGCCCGTCCGTTACGCAGCGTCAGGTCCACCAGCGTCAGGTTGCCGGCCGGGCCGACGTAGACAAGGCGAAAGTCGGGCGCACCGGTATCCCGCGCAAGCGTCGCACCCTGCCCGGTGATGGTGATGGGCGTTGTGACGGAGGGCAGACCGTTGGGACCATAGTCATAGTTGTCCACCCCATCGAGGATGTACGTCGCGCCGGGCTGCAAGAGGATGGTATCCGGGCCGTTGCCGGCCGGACAACCGTTGAAGGCCGCATCGGTGTTGGCGGCCGTGAGGGCCTCGCGCAGAGTGCAGAGGCCGTCGTTGGCGACGGTGTTGGCGGTGCTGGTGACAGGGATGGTCGCGGCGGCGCGCGCGGGCGGGGGGGGCGTCAGGCTAAGGAGCAGGGCTAAGATGATAGTCGAGCGCGCTAACCAGGATGCAACATGCCAGGTAAGAACTGAGCCATTCTTCATATCCTCACCTCTCAGGCTATGATGGTGTTTTTCGCTCCTACAGGACAAGAAATCGCAAAGAAAAAGGGATTGCTACAGTGAGAGTAAATCTCATTATAGAAAAAACGCCGGTTTAGTCAATGAAGAGCCTCCCGTTGAAGGAAATAGCAAAATTTCCGCTTCCCCATCAGATTTGGCAAGATTTACCGCCCAACTCCTATCCTATCATTTTAACGACCTCGCCCGCGCAGGGCTACGCGGGCGAGGGTGGGGTTCCAACCTGCGCTACTGAGCGCGCATCACAAACGGTAAGTAGAGGCGGTAAGGGGCTACGGTGATAACGACGGCGTCGGGCGTGACATCGGCCAACCCCAGGCTGTCGGTGACGGTGAGGGTGAATGTCAACACCGTGGGCGTCTCCGGCGCGGTGAACGTCGTGCGGCTCAGCGTCGGCGTGAAGCTCACCGCCGGGCCGCCCGTCTGCCGCCAGAAGTACGTCAGCGCGTCGCCATCCGGGTCGGTGGAGGCGCTGCCATCCAACGTCACGGACGCGCCCGGCGCCACGGTTTGATCCGGCCCGGCGTCCGCCACAGGCGCTTGATTGGGCAGTGGCGAGAATGTGGCTGTCACGGCTTTGTGCGCGTCCATCACCACGCGGGTGGGGTTCAAGAGCAGCGTCGCGCCGCTCCACCCGTCGAACTGCCAACCGGAAGCGGGCGTCGCGCGCAGCTCGACCTCTGCGCCGGCCAGGTAAGCGTGCGCGCCCACCGCCGGGGTGATGATGCCGCTACCCACCATGTGCATGGTCAGCGTGTAGTAGGTGGGAGGGGTGGAGAGGAAGGTCGCCGTCACGTGCTTGTTGGCATCCATCGTCACGCGCGTCTGCGTGAGCGTGCCGCTCGCGTCGCCGCTCCACTGGCCGAAGTACCAGCCCGACGCGGGCGTGGCGGTGAGGGTGACGACCTCCCCGGCGTCGTAGAAGGCCCTGTCCGGCGCGACCGTCACCGTGCCCTGTCCGGTCACGCGGATGTCCAGCGTGTAAGTGGGTACGACCGGCTTGAGCGTGAACGTCGCCGTGACTTGCTTATCCGCGTTCATCGTCACTGTACACGTCGGCGACGCGCCGCTGCACGCCCCACTCCAGCCGGTGAAGTCCGAATCCGCTTGCGCCGTGGCTGTGACCAGCACGGTTGTGCCGCTCGGATAGGTGTGCGCCCCCACCGTCGGCGTGACCACGCCGTGGCCCGTGCCCGTCTTGGCGATGGTTAAGGTATAGCTTACCGGCGGCTGTGCGCCCTCGTAATACACAGCCGCATCCGGCGTGACGTGCGTCGCCTCCCAGTTGCCGGCCCAATCCACCGCGCGGGTGCGGAAGTAGACCGTCTGGCCCGGCTGGAGGGCGATGGGTTGCGTCGGGCCGAAGGTGGGCGTCAGGTCGGCCGGGCCGCCGGTGGTGTAGTCCCAGCCGGCAGCCTGGGTGCGCCAATCCGTCCACGCTCCTTCTGTGCCCAGCCGATACTGGACGACATAACTATCCGCATCGTCATCACCCGACAGAGTCATAGTAAAGGTAGGCGCGTAGACAATGGCCGGGCCGGAGATGGTGGAGGTAGGCGGCGTGCGATCCACGATGAAGCCCCGCTCGGCCATGAGCTCGCCCAGCGTTACAGAGATGAAGTGTTGGCTCGTTATGACGGTAGATAAGTTGAGCGTCGCAGTGTAAATGCCACTCCCCTGCCAATCGAGGGTCAGAGGCGCGCCGTCCATCTGCTGCGTCAGGCTGATGGCCAGGCCGGGGACAGGCGCGCCCGTTTCATTGCGTACCGTCACCGTCAGTTGCGCACTCGTGTCGCTGCCGCCATAAACGATCTTGTCCGTTTCCAGGTCCAGGCTGCGCCCCTGCACGGTGAAGAGTGTGTGACCTGCCGCCACGACTTCTTCCCCGCCATCGCCAGCGGTCGCCAACGTCACGACCACCTGGCGGGGGCCGGGATCCCACCCCAGCGTGCTACTGGTCAGCGCCACATCGTACGTACCAGCGGCAAGATTGAGCCAACTGTAGCCGACATCCCAACGCAACCCCATCGCATCGAAGATGACCCAGTGTAGTGTGCCGCTGAACGGTTGCCCCGCCTCCACCCGGACGCTGATGGGCAGCACGGCCTGCCCGGTGTTCACCGGCGCGTTGTTGTTGACCTGGATGGCGGGAATCTGGTAAGTGGTCGGCGCGGTGTAGGTGATCCGATAGTCCAGGCGATCGTAGAGCGTGACCTGCTGGGCCGCCGGGTCAATCTGCTGCGGCGTCAGCAGAACGTCCAGCCGCAACCGGTTAACATCGGTATAGACCTGAAAGCGCAACAACGCCGATGGGTAGGCTTCGGTCAGGGTGAAGACGCCGCTGGCCGGCCCCATCGAGAGTGCGACCGGCGTCAGCGGGATCATCTCGGTCAGCGGGCGCGGCAGGCGCGGTTGGCTGCCCGTGAGTGTGACGGTGACCTCGGTAGCATCCAAAGGCAGAAAATAGGTGTGGCGCACCTCCGGCCAGAGCGGCGCAAAGGGTTGGCCACCCCAGTCACCATTGTGGGGGAGGGCAAAGGCAACGCGTCCCTGGGCGTCATAGACCTCGGCAAAATAGGGGAACATCACCGAGCGATCAATAACCTGCACGGCATCTGCCGCTGCTTGCAGTTGAGGGAGCGGAAACGCCGCCGCAGCGACCGTCGCCGGCGCGCGCCCGCGAAAATGGACCACCTGCGTGGGCAGGCCGATCAGCGAGTAGGTGTAGAGCGCCGCCGTATCCTGCCCCTGGCAGTAGAGACCACAAGAGTAGCCAAGGTTGACTTCACGCAGGATCTCCCCGAGCGTGATATTCTGTTGGGCGTTGTTCAACGTCTCCAGCGCCATGCGGCCATGAAATCTCCGCCCGCTGTCCTGAGCCAGGAAGTATGTAGTGGCGGAGAACATCGGCGCGCCGACCTGGAGGGCCTTGTGAGTTGTCCACCACAACTTCCAGTCACCTGACTCATGCCCGCGCACGCCCGGCAGAATGCCAACGTGACAGGCCCCTCCCACCATCAGGCGGTACTTGCCTTTAGCCAGCACATCCGGATCGGCGATGTCAACATCGACGCCAACGTGGTCGCCGTGGCTGAAGATCACCAGGGCATCGGCATATTGCACCGTCACTTCCATGTCGCTTTGTTGCCAGGACATTTCATTTTCTTCATCAATAAAGGTATTCTTGTCCATCCAGTAGGCGGCGCCCCGATAGGCGGCGTTCACGATCTGGCTGACGCGCTGCTTCACAGTGCGGAAATTACCTTTGCCGTAGAACCGTTCGAGGGCGGGCGCAACGTTGCTCTCCACTACGTCGTCGAAATCCACGCGGTCATCGTTCGGGCTGCTCGCCACCCAGGTGCTGCTGTCGGCGCGCTCCAGTAAGATCGGTCGTTCCAGGGCGTCAATCAGCGTGTTCAACTCCAGGGGGCGATCGACAAAGATGCGCCCCACGCTCCAATTGGTGAGGCGCGCCCCGTCAGCCGGCAGCGTCGTTGCGACGCTGCCGTAGGGCACGTCGCTCAACCAACTGCCGCGGGCCCCGCCTGCGGCCATATCTTGGATGGCGGGGATCGGCTTATTGATTTTTGTGACAAAGGGAATCTCCGAGTACCCGCCAAGTGCTCCGGTTGGCACAGCAATCCGACGATAGGGAACAACGGCGTCGTCACCGATGATGGCAAGGTAACGGATATTGGGCGGTGTGAGCTTGCTCACCATTACATCAATGAGGCGCCCCATCTCAGCGCGTGTGGCAGAGTCAAGGTAGTAATCCGGGTTTTGGGGATAGTAGGCATCCTGACGCACATCAATGACCACGCCATCGTGGGCGTTGGCATATTGGCGGATGCGCTCCACCGCATCGTAGTAGTCCAGAATGCGGTTCTTGTTGTTGTCCTGCCGGTAGCTTTCGTCCTCCAACAAGTTCCCGATTTCGCGCCACTCCGCAAACATCGCCTGCAAGTCGGTCAGCACAACCAGCACCGGGCTATAGGGAGGCAAAGCAGGCAGCAACGTCAGTGAGCCGGCCGGCAAAGCCTTCTCGAACGGCTCCCCGGCGATGGTGACAAAGAGGCTGTAGACATGGTTCTTCGCTTCGACCAGGTCAGTCCATTGTGCATAGTGCCAGTCATCAGCAACGACGTCGGGGTCCGTCCCCTCGTTGCGCATGAGGACGGGATTGTAAGTAGACCCGCCGACCGTGAGCCGGGTGTAGGGGGCGAACCGACAGTTCTGCAACAGAGCATCCGGCTCGTCGCCTTTCGGCACGGTGTAGAGGAGCGCCGCCTGGGCGCTGGAGAAATGACTGACCGGGATAAACTGGTGGGTGGAGGCACGCAGTTGGAGCGGGACTTTGAGGGCGGTCCTGGCCGAGGGGGTGAAATAGTACGGGCCGATATCCACCCGCGCAACGTTCACGTAAGGACTGCCCTCCCTGTAAATATCGCAGGTGGGAGTGACCGCATACGTGACCTGAGTGCTCAGCAGCGTATTACTGGCCGGAAATTCGCCGACGCACGTGATTCTTTTGCTGGCGGGGTTGTATTGGCAATTGTTAATATACGCCCCCCAGGTGAGGCTGCCGGGGACAAACTGCACCGGATCCAGTTGCAAATTCTTCAGAACTAAGATCGGAGCCTTGTCATTCCCCTGCCAGTACAACCGGATGGTGTAGGTAATTCGCTCGTAGGCATAGACTTCCGCCGGTATCGCCGACATAGTGGCGTTGGCCCAGGTGGTCGGCTGGGGGCGGGGCGTGGTGCGTTCCACCGCCAGCGCGTTTTGCCTGTACGAGCGTTCCAGCACCGCCCCTGTCTGCCCGGTGCGCGCTGCGCTTTGCACAGAGGTGTTGCTGTCTAACACCTGGCCGACCTGATAGGCCGCGGTGGCGTAGCCGTTGCGGTCTTCGTATGTCACATACTTGTCGCTGCCCGATTTGGAGATTTTTTCCAGCCCTGCGCCGCGCCGTTGCGCCTGATAATACGCCAGGCTGCCCTGCGGCGATTGTGCCCCGGTGCGGGTGCGCGTCAGCGGTTGCGGCGTCGCGGCCTGCTGCGCAAGGAGCGCGCCATCCGCAGCCAGCCAGAACGTTTGGGCGTGCGTCCCGGCCGTGTTGTTCCACGTGAGCAGCGCCGTCAATTCCCCCGCGCCGTCGCCGAGCAATTGATAATCCAGTTGCCAGTTGCACTGCCCGGTAAAACTGTAGAGCGTCTGTTCACTCCACGCGCCGCCGGCTTTTGTCTTGAGCGTCAGGGTGATCGGATAATCGCCGCTGGCCTGGAACGCGGTGCAATCGGCGTACAGCACGTGGACTTGCCCGCTCTGCGCCACAATCTTGGGGAATTGCAGGTGATTGAAATCGTTGGGCCCGACCACGGCGAGCGTCTCCGGCGTCCAACTGACGCCGTTGAAGGCAGCGTGGCGCACCGCCAGGTTCGCGCCCGCCGCCGCCATATAGGCGACGTTGGCCGCGCCGGCGGCGTCCGCATCCAGCGCGGGGTAACTCCAATTGCCGGGCGTGTCCACCGCGCGCACCGTCCACGTCCCACCGCTTGGGGTAGCGTGATAGAGCGGCTGCGCGCTGCCGGCTTGATACACAACATACGGCGCATCGGCGGCATCCAGCGCCAGATCCAGCAGCGCCCAATTGTTCACATCCGCCACGGCCAGTTCTTTTGTCCAGGTCGTGGTATTGGAGAGACTATAGGCGTGGCGCAGGCCGTTGTTAGACAGATACGCCACGTGGACGCTGCCGTCGCGCCCCACATCCAGCGCGGCGCTGTCGCCCAGGCTCACGTTCTCGGCGATGGTGTGCAGCGCGAAGGAGTTCGTCTGCGCAGCATGGCGCAAGGTTTGATTGGGGTTATCGTAGTACGCCAAATGCGCGCGGCCGGCGGCGTCCAGTGCCAGCGCGGGGTTGGCCCGATTCGAGATATCAACAATGGTATCCACCGTTTCCGTGACCCAGGTCGTGCCGGTCAGCGGACGCGCCGCCCAGCGGAGGCTTTCGGTATAGGTGGTGCTGCCGGCGGGGCGATAATACCAGGCGTAAGCCACCGCCAGCGTCCCATTGCGGATATCTATCGCCGAGGATAGGGGCATATACTCAGGTTGGCCCGTCCAGGGGAAGGCATCCACCTGCGCGATGGTCCACGTGCCATTTTTGACCGCGTGATACAGGCCGTTATTCCGGCGACCAAAGGCCACGTGCGGCTGTGTGCCGCTGTACACCAGGCTCGGCACCAGGAACTTTCTATCATCGGAAAGCACTCTCTCAATCCTCTCCGTTGACCAGGTTGTCCCGTTGTAAGTGAACAGGGTCAGGTCATAGCCAAAGTACGTGACACATACCAGGTGTGGCGTGTTATCCGCGTCCAGCGCCAGCGGCGAACACGTGCTGGAATCGGTCGCCAGTGTCGGCGTGAGCCAGGTCGTGCCGCTGTAAACGGTGTAGTAGTAGCCGCTGGGCGTATCGGTGTCATAATAGACCAGGTGCAGCCGTCCATCGCTGCCCAATTGCAGCGTGGCGCGTTCGAGCGAGTTCGAGCCGAAATCCTTAGGCGTCACGCTTTCCAGGCTCCAGGTGTTGGCGGTTGGGCTGATTTCGCGCGCCAGCCAGATGTGACCCCGCACGTCATAAAAGGCAATGTAGGCGCGATCCTGCGCATCCAACACCAGCGCCGTCTTGGAGGGCATGCTCGGCGTGACCGGCACGCGCGCGCTGACCCACGCGCCGTTCTCAAACGTGGCATAGTACAGCCCATCGCGCGCGCCGTAGGCGACACGGGGCCGGCCCTGGCTATCCACCGCCAGAGGCCGGGGGCCAATCGTGTCCTCGTCGAACTCGCGGCCGGCCGCCACCACTTCCGGCGCGCCCCACGCATCCGGCGGGCTGCTGGCGGCTGTCGCCACCGCCGGGGCCTGCGGATGCCCCAGGGCGACGTTGTTCTGGATGTAGTCCAGCGTCAGCAGTTGCGCCACATACGTGACGGTCACGGGGACATTGGCGGCCAGGTCGCCCTGCCAGTAGATCGTATGCTCAGTAAGGCGATACTCCGCCGCGCCCGACGCCGCCTGCAACGTGCCGCTGATGTAGGTGAGGCCGTTCGGCAAGGTGTTGGTCATCCGCGCGCCGGCCGCCAGCGGGTCGCCCGTGTTACGCATCACGATGGTGTAGGTCACGACGTCGCCCCAGTCCAGGTAGAGCGGGTCTGCTGCAATGGAGACGGTGAGCGTGTACACGGCGTCGGCCGCGGCCCGGATTGCCGCCGGAGCGACGTCCTCCCGGATGCCCGCTTCGGCGGACGGGCGGGTCATCAACCCTCCGGCCGCAATTGGTTCCTCGCCGGCGGCCCATAAGGCTACGCCCACAAGGAACACGCCAAGACACAATGCTGCCAAAATGTGATAGCGTTTTGCGTTCATTTTTTGCCTCCTATTGCAGTGCTTTCAAAACTAACTCGAACCCAAAATTGATTTGCGCCTCCAAATCCACTGTGGCCGGGTGATACGGCTGCCACAGCAAGATGCCATCTACCTGCGCGCCTAACGCCAGAGCTGCCTGCACCGGGTCTGCGGCGCGGATTTCGCCGCGCGCGATGCCATCTTCCACCACCTGCTTGAGAATCCCCACGGACTGATCGAAAAAGGTCTGTAAAATCTGGCGCGCTTGCGGATAGCGCTGGCTCAGCGCAAAGAACTCGTAAAGCAAGGGTTGTAACTGGCGAAAGCGGTCAAGGTCGCTGACCACAGCGCGCGTCAATGCTTGCAACCGCTCGCGGATGGAGCCGGACACATTCAGTGCCTCGCGGTAGCCGGCCAATTCGCGCGAAAAGATTTGCTCGCCCAGGGCAATAATCAGCGCGTCCTTGTTTTTGAAGTAGAGATAGAGCGCGCCCTTGCTCACGCCAGCAGCGGCGGCGATGTCGTCCATCCGCGTCGCCTCCAGGCCGGTTTGCGCGAACACAACGCCGGCGGCCTCCAGAATCTGAGTTACGCGGTCGGGGTTGGATTTACGGGACATGACGGCCTCCTTTTGACTGACTAGTTAGTCATATATTAACATGGATTTCATCCTGTGTCAATAGGCGATTCTCTGGTGATTACCCACATCTCACCGCAGAGCACGCTGAGGCCGCAGAGAGATACCAAAAGGTCTTTCTCTGCGCGCTTTGCGCCCTCTGCGGTGAATGGATATGACGCCAGTATGTCTAGCTTTCAACGTGTGGGTAATCACCAGGCAATTCTGGGAATCTGAACGTATCATTAGGGCGCGCACATCGTCAACAGTTACGTGTGGGGTAGTATTTTCATGCTATACTCTCTCCATGATTTACGCGATTCACGATTCGTGTCTTTTCCATTCAAGCGGTGAGGCGATTTTCAAAGGGAGGCATTGTGACCAAACACATTCTCATCGTAGACGACGACGCGCTGCTGCGCCGCAGTCTGGCGTTCAACCTGGAACAAGCCGGATTCCGCACGGAGACGGCGGGGACGGCGGAAGACGCGCTGGCAAAAGTGCGCCTCGATCCCCCAGACCTGGTATTGCTCGACATCGGCCTGCCGGGGATGGATGGCCTGGACGCCTTGCGCACGCTGCGGCAACAGTTCAACGTGCCGGTGATCTTCCTCACAGCCCGCCGCCGCGAGTTGGATGAGGTACTCGGCCTGGAATTGGGCGCGGATGATTACGTTACCAAACCCTTCGACTTCGACGTGCTGCTGGCGCGCATCAAGGCTGTGCTGCGCCGGGCCGCAGTGAATGCGCCGGCCGTATCGCTCCCTGAGCCAATCGTCGTGGGCGACCTGGCGATTGATATGGCCGCGCACACGGTGACGGTCGGCGGTCGGTCTGTGGACCTGGCTCCGCGCGAGTTCGATCTGCTGGCGGCGCTGGCCCAGGAAGCCGGCCGCGTGCTCTCTGTGGATGAACTGTTAGCGCGGGTGTGGGGCGCCGAGTACGTCGGCGAGCCGCAAGTCGTCTACGTCCACATCCGCTGGCTGCGCGAAAAGCTAGAAGCCGATCCCAAACACCCGCAGCGCATCGTGACAGTGCGGGGGGTGGGATACAAGATGCAAGAGGCAGGAAGCAAGGGGTAAGAGGCAAGAAGCAAGAGGCAAGAAGCAAGAATGAAAATCTTACATCCTGCATCCTGAGTCCTGCATCCTGCATCTTGCATCCTGCATCTTGCATCCTGCATCCTGCATCCTGCATCCTTTAAGGAGGAATTATGCGTTCATTACGCGCACGGCTCATCTTAAGCCACGTGGCGCCGTTGATCATCGTCATTCCGCTGGTCGGGGTGCTGCTGACGTATCTGCTGGAAACGCAAGTGCTGCTGGCGGGGTCGTCGAACGAGTTGGAACTGCAAGCGGCGCTCGTCGCCGAGGCGGCGGCGCAGAATCCGCAGATCTGGTACAACCCGCTGCAGGCGGCGGCGTTTGTCTCGCAGGTGGGCGGGCGGCTCTCGGCGCGGATGATGATGCTCAGCGCCGACGGGCATCTGCTGGCGACTAACGACACGGCCTACCGCGACCAGTTGGGCGAGCTGTTGGACGTGCCCGGCCTGCGGGAGACGGTGCAAACCCGGCAGGCGCTCCGCGTGGACTACGGCGAGCGGCCCGGCACCGGTGCGGCGGAAGTGCTGATGCCCGTCATCGGACCGACGCTCGACGTGATCGGCGTCATCCGCCTCACCGATCCACTGTCCAGCGTCTACGCGCGGTTTCCACGCACGCGAACGCTCATCATAGCAGTGCTGGCGGGCGGCGCGCTCGTCGGTGTTGTGGCCGGATGGTTGCTGGCGGTCGATCTGGCGCGCCCGCTACGTCGCGCCACCCAGGCCGTTTCGCAGATGGCCGAAGGCCACCCTCTGACCGAACTCCCCGAACAAGGGCCAAACGAGGTGCGGATGCTGCTACGCGCGTTCAACACGCTCACTAACCAGCGACGCGAGTTGGAGAAATCGCGCAAACGCCTGCTGGCGAACCTCGTCCATGAGTTGGGCCGGCCTTTGGGTGCGCTGCTCTCCGCCACGCAGGCCCTCGCCGGGGGCGCGGCGCAGGACGTGGACCTGCGGCGGGAATTGCTAGACGGCATGACCGGTCAGATGCAATTGATGCGCCGTCTCCTTGACGATCTCACCCAACTCTACGACCAGGCACTCGGCCCGCTGGAACTGGAACGCAAGCCTGTCGCACTTAGCCCGTGGCTGACGCAAATGCTCACCACCTGGCGTGAAGCAGCACAAAACAAAAACCTGCATTGGCACTCGGATATTCCTGACAATTTGCCAGAACTCAATCTCGACGCCGACCGCATCGGGCAGGCGCTCGGCAATGTCATCAGCAACGCGGTAAAGTACACGTTCCCCGGCGGAGAAGTCGCCATCAGCGCAGGCGCGAAAGAATCCGAGGTCTGGATTCGCGTGCACGATACCGGCGTTGGCATTCCGCCGGAGGAGCAGACACGCATCTTCGAGCCGTTCTACCGGGGGACAACCGGACGGCGTTTCCCGCAAGGTATGGGACTGGGCTTGAGCATCGCCCGCGACCTGATTGCCGCGCACGGTGGACACATCGAGGTCAAAAGCGCGCCGGGCGTGGGAAGCACGTTCACGCTCTGGTTGCCGGCGTCGAAATAGTCCCTCCGAATTTTATACCCCCAAAGTCGCGATTCCTATGCTATAATGGGAATCACAAACTACATACTCGACGACAAACTGCTTTCGAGGGAGATACCTGTATGCCCGTCATAGCACGGTTTTATGGCATTGTCATCAAGATGTATTTCAGTCAAAGTGAACACGGTACGCCGCATTTCCATGCAATTTATGGCGAGTATGTCGGCGTTTTTGACATCCAAACACTAGAGATGCTCGAAGGCGATTTGCCGCTACGGGCGCGGAAGCTCGTCAGAGAGTGGGGAGAACACTATCAGCAAGAATTGCTACGCATGTGGACCACTAACGAATTCGTGCAATTGCCCGGATTGGAGTAGAAATATGAATATACCCAGAATCAAAACCATACAGCCTTTGCCGGAGAGTCGTTTGTTGGTCACGTTTGTCAATGGAGTACAAAAACTCTATGATTGCCGTGAGATTATGCAATTAGATCGTTTTCAGTTGTTGAAGAACGAGGTCTTTTTCAAACTTGTCGCAGTTGATCCAGGCGGCTATGGCGTATCCTGGAATGATAAAATGGACTTGAGCGAATATGAGTTGTGGACCAATGGAAAGGCTTATGCCTGAATCCGGCGCTGCATAACAGGCGCAAGAGCAATTCCCGGTTTCTGGAAAGAGACCGGGAATTTTACGGCCTATGTAGCACGAAAATGACGCTGCGACTACAAGACTACAACTATGCGACTACTTTGACTAAGAGGATCACAAAATGACCGAAAAATTCATACCCCAGCCTGTAGAACTGCTGCAAACGCTGATACGTTTCGATACAACCAACCCGCCCGGCAACGAGGCAGCCTGCATCGCCTATCTCAACGGCCTCTTCAAGCAAGCCGGATTCGCCACCACGATTCTCGGCAAGACGGCGGAGCGCCCCAACCTCATCACCCGGCTGCCGGGACGCGGCGAAGCGCCCCCCGTCCTCTGGCAGGCGCACGTGGATGTAGTGACGACGGTGGAGCAGACCTGGCAACATCCGCCCTTCGCCGGCGAGATCGTGGATGGCGTGCTGTGGGGCCGCGGCACGCTCGACGACAAGGGCGCAGCGGCGATCATGACCGCCGCGCTGCTGCGCGCCAAAGCGCAGGGTATCGTCCCGCCGGGCGACATCATCTTTACGGCGCTGGCCGACGAAGAGGCTGGCGGCGAATATGGCGCGAAGTTTTTGGTGGAGGAACACCCGGAGCAGTTTGAAGGTGTGCGTTTTGCGCTCGGCGAGGGTGGCGGGGTGTCCGTCACGATGGGCGGCAAGAAGTTCTACGTCATTATGCTGGGCGAAAAACAAATCTGCTGGATACGATTGACCGTGCGCGGGCGCGCCGGACACGGCTCCGTCCCGCTACGCGGGCAGGCAATGGCGAAGCTGGCGCGCGTGCTGGACACCCTCGACCGCAAGCGGCTGCCCGTGCACATCACGCCGGTAGCGCGCGCGATGATTACCGGTATCGCCGACGCGCTGCCCTTCCCGCAAAACGTCGTCCTGCGGCAACTGCTCAATCCCGCGCTGACCGACCGCCTGCTGGATATGCTCGGCGACAGAGGTGAACAACTGAGCGCCAGCCTGCACAACACCGCCAGCCCCACCATCGTGCGTGGCGGTGAGAAGACCAACGTCATCCCCGGTGAAATCACGCTGGGGCTGGATGGCCGCTTGCTGCCCGGCTTCACGCCCGACGATATGCTGCGCGAACTGCGCGCTCTACTCGGCAACGACGTTGACATTGCCGTCGAACGTTACGAACCCGGCCCGCAGATGGCAGATATGGAACGTTACACCGTCCTCGCCGACATCCTCCGCAAAGCCGATCCGGAGGGCATCCCCGTGCCATACCTCGTCGCCGGCGTCACCGACGCGCGACACTTCGCCAGACTCGGCATCCAGTCCTACGGCTTCATTCCAACGCAGCTCCCCGACGAACTCATCAAAACGATCCACGCCGCCGACGAGCGCATCCCCGTGGCGACGTTGGAATGGGGGACGCAAGTGTTGGTGGAGACGTTGCAGCGATTCAAAGGATAAGCATGGTAAGCCGTAAATGCAACACGTATCAAGAAGAACTCGAGAGCTTGCTGCGCCGTTTTGGTATTGGTGGCGAAACAGCTTTTTATGTCTTAGCCTATCATTACTTCATCTGTTACAAAGAACGCCTGGAAATACCCCCCGATGTGACAGAGAAATGGCATAATGCTCATCAGAATATCGAAAATGAAGGGCGTATCCTATTATTTCTGGATGAGTTAGTCCTGAATGATCCAAACGGCCATGCTTTAGCTGATTGGTATCAGTTTTTTATCGGGCGACGATTCAGGGAAGCCTCCGGGAAATTTTTCACACCCAAACCCATTGCCCATGCTATGGCGTGTATGCTCCCGCCAACCCCAAACGCCACAGTGATGGACCCCACGTGCGGAAGCAGCACTTTTCTCATGGAACTTGCCCAACTATGGGGCGATTATCCCTGCACGTTGGTAGCAAACGATATAGAGCCTTCACTGGTTGAATTATCGATGCTCACACTTGATCTCGCCACACCGGCGCAATACCGGAAACACTTTATCTGCAGTGATATTTATGCTCCTTCACTCGACCTGCAACACTGGTTTAACAAAGTTGACTATATCCTGGCTAATCCTCCCTTCTCCTTGCAAATCGGATATGAGCAATTCAATAGCCCTCTTTTTATGAGCGGCTACCGCAACAGCGATGCACTTTTCATTGATGTAGCTGCGCAATTGCTTAGACCGGGTGGACGACTTGTCTGCATTTTGCCCCATTCGATTATTGCCAACAAAGAATTTGCCGATTTCAGAACCATTGTTGAACAATCTTTGACCCTGTTAGGCGTGGTGAGTTTGCCCGAAGGCGTCTTTTATCTCAGCGCCGGCACAACAACACGCGCGGATATTGTTATTCTCGAGAAAACCCGGCCAACAGCAGCTCAAAAACATTTCTTTGCTGCTACCCCTTCAGTAGGGGTCAAACTGAGCGGCAACGAGGAGCAGGCACTACAGAATCATTTAGAAGCCTTGTTAGCCAACACATCAATAAGGGCGGCATTGCGCATCTAGCGGAGACACACGCATGGGCAAAAATGGCAAATTCTTCATCACCATTGTCGAGACAAATGCGTTGATTCCATCTGTATGGGACCCCTATGCTTACCGTCATATCGCCGCAACAGAGAAACTCGGAAAATTCGTCACAATTCAAAAAGTTACCACCAGCAATTTTCCACATCGCGCCACCCCCTTTGCGGCAATTGAGTATAGACACTTCCCTGGCGAGCACTACTTGAGCTTCACCTTGCAGCCAGCGGCGATTCCTCGCGAAGACAAACACCCCTCAGTGGGCGAGGGACAACTCTTGTTCGGCACAATGCGCGCCTATTTAGGAAATATCGTCGTGACCCCACGTGCAGAATGGATCGCACAACCAAGCCCGGTATATTTTTCAATAAAATCCGAATTTGTCGCCATTACACCTCACGATAAATTACCTTACTTTTGGTGGTTTTATCTACGTTCGCCATCTTTTCTGGAAAACTTACCCGTAGGCGCAGGTGGCACCCGGCCCAGACTCCAAACAAAACCATTAGAACAAATACCGGTAGCTGTACCTGCCATAGAAATCCGCGCACAGATTCATCAACAACTCTACGCTCTAGCGCGACAAGAGTGGTTACATTACACCACATTGACGACAACTTTAGAAACCGTCACATCCATGTTGGAGGAAACAGATTAGGATGCCAGAACTGACCCAAGCAATAGTAGAATCCCTGTATGACAAATTTGCTCCGCTCATTGGCTTGAGAATCCATTGGCTTTCGTTACCTGAACCGGCGCTTCCCGGATTCGAGCCAAGCCAAATCGCCGTCATCATCAACACATTACTGGATGCAGCCTTGCCCCAAATTGAACTACTGGCAACAAACCCGGACAATCTGGCAAAACTCACACACTTGGGGTTACAAAAAGCCCCGCAAGAAATCGGAAATCGAGAATCCTACCCTGATTACATCCACACATCGGGTTATCGCGTCGAGCTGAAAGGGCTTTTCGTAGATAATCCAGCCCTTGATCTCAAGCGCCCTCCCACTCGCCGAGAGCCGTCTGCCCGCTTGAAAGAAAACATCACACTTGCGAACGTTGTCCCTGACAGAGATGTGCTGATGCTGGCGGCTGTGCAACTTCAAGAATTCACCGGACTATGTTATCCGGTCATTGTAGATATCGGGTTATTTCCGATGATTGCATGTATACGCGCGCGCGACGCGCGATTGCTCGAAAGCGGAGGGCGATGGAAAGATGGCGTTCCGCAAGTGATAAAAAACACGAGTCAGGCTCGCTACAATGCAGGTGAAACACTAACCGACAGCGATTATCAAAAAGACACAAACTTCGGGAAATTGAAACGCATACCATATCCTCCACTACAAGCTTTTATGCAAAAACACCACACAATTTAAGTGCAGTATAGAAAATTATATTCAAACAGGAGACTTCTTATGCACAACCCTAAAATCCTCATCATCGGCGCAGGCGGGCGTGGCACGGGCTACGCCTCGTATTTCCGCGAATTCCCCGACCGGGGACAGGTGATCGGCGTGGCGGAGCCGCGTGACGCTTACCGCACACGGCTGGTGAACGCGCACCACATTCCGGCGGACAACATCTTCACCGATTGGAAAGATGCCGCCGCGCGGCCCAAATTCGCGGATGCGGTGATCATCGCCACGCAGGACCGCATGCACACCGAACCGGCGATTGCGTTTGCGAACCTCGGCTATCACGTGCTGCTGGAAAAGCCAATGGCCCCCACCCCGGAGGAATGTCGCGCCATTGTAAGCGCGGTCAAGGCAGCGGGCATCCTCTTCGGCGTGTGCCACGTGATGCGCTACACGCGCTTCACGCAACGGCTCAAGGCCCTCGTCGAAGCCGGCGCAATCGGCGACGTGGTCAGCATCCAGCACCTCGAACCGGTGGGCTTCTGGCATCAGGCGCACTCCTTCGTGCGCGGCAACTGGCGCAATGAGGCCGAATCCGGCCCGATGCTGCTCACCAAGTCGTGCCACGACCTCGATTGGCTGCGCTATATGATGGGCGTCCCTTGCGAGGCGGTGTCGTCGTTTGGCACACTCAAGCACTTCCGCAAGGATCAGCAGCCGCAGGGCGCGAGCGACCGCTGTCTCGACTGCGCCGTCGAAGCGAATTGCCCCTATTCCGCTAAACGCATCTACCTGACGGCGCTGGAGCGCGGTTACACCGGCTGGCCCGTGGATGTGCTCACGCCCGACGTCAGCCGCGAGAGCGTGCTGGAGGCGCTGCGCGTTGGCCCCTACGGGCGCTGTGTCTACGCCTGCGACAACGACGTGGTGGATAACCAGGTGGTCAATCTACAGTTTGCGGGGGACCGGACGGCCAGCTTCTCGATGATGGCCTTCACGCGGATGCGCAACCGCGAAACGCGGCTCTTCGGCACGCGCGGAGAACTAGTCTGCGACGGGCGCCTTATCCATCACTACAACTTCATGACCGACAGTACCGAGACGATTGACACCGAAATCGAAACCGGCTCGGCGCTCGGCGGGCACGGCGGCGGCGATTACTGGTTGATGCATCACTTCAGCCAGGCGCTCCTCGACGAAGATCAAGGGCAGATTCTCTCCGGTCCGGATGAGACGCTGGAATCGCACTTGATGGTGTTCGCGGCGGAGCAGGCGCGGAAGGAAAATCGCGTGGTGAAGCTGTAGACCTCGATCAATATCACAAAAAGAGCGCTGCGCTTGTTCAAGCGCAGCGCTCTTTCGGATTTCAATACACCCCGGGAAGCGCAATCATCCAGGCGGAGGGATATACACTTACACCGCAACCGGTTGCATCTCCATAAGCGCGCGCCAGCCTCTCACGGCCTGTTCACGCGGTTCTGGAATAGGGCGTCCTAGCTCTCGTGCAGTGGCAATCCACTCTTGAATAATGATTTCCGCATTGGCTAAAGCACTCTGATATGTAGCTCCGTCGGCCATGCATCCAGGCAATTCTGGTACTTCAGCAATAAAGGCCTCATCTTCATCACTCCAGTAAATTACAATCGCATATTTAGTTTTCATCACTTCCTCCTAACCTGTACCGCAAAATGAGGTTACGGACCTGTCTGACCTGATATGGTCTGGCCTGTGCGCCTTTGGGTTGAAGGTTGAGGATTTCTGCAATGCCTTCACGAGTGAAAATGTGGTGGTCGCCACGGACACGTTCCTCAAAATCCAGGTATTTCAACAAACGGCAGAGATCAGAAAATGAAATAGAGGTATCCGCCGTCCCACACAAAACCTTGTACAACAGCTTGTCTTTTTGAGTCATCACCACCTCAAGTCTATCCCCATTATACCCTTACCTGCTAAAAGGTGAAGATCATGCACTTCCATACCCCCGCGCCGAAGTCGGCCTCCACGCGAGCAGCCGCTCGGTCAGCCGCGTGTTGCGCTGCGCGATTTTGTCGTTGTGCACGGCGATGGCAATCGCGCGCTGATTCCCCACCAAAACGACGAGTTTGGCGGCCCGCGTCACGCCCGTGTAGAACAAATTGCGCTGAAGCATCATGTAGTGCTGTGTCAGAATCGGGATCACCACCACAGGGAACTCCGAGCCTTGCGATTTGTGGATGCTCACCGCGTAGGCGTGAACCAGCTCATCCAGTTCCGTGAACTCGTAACCGACGAGCGCCCCGTCGAAGTTGACGGTGAGGACGTGTTCCTCCAAATCGAGCGCCGTCACCCGCCCCATATCGCCGTTGAAGACCTGCCGGTCGTAGTCGTTGCGGATTTGCATCACGCGATCGCCCACCCGAAAGACGCGCGAACCGTGTGTCCACTCGGCCTTGCGTTTGTCCGGCGGATTGAGCCGTTCCTGCAAACGCCGGTTCAACTCGCCGACACCCGCCGCCCCCCGGTGCATCGGGCTGAGCACCTGGATGTCGCGGTCGGCGTCGTAGTCGAACTTCGCCGGGATGCGCCTGGCGACGATGTCGAGCACGAGATCGGCAGCCTGCTCGGCATCGTCCGCCGCGAACAGGAAGAAGTCCCGCGCCGGGCCGTTGCACACCGGCATCTCGCCGCGATTGATGCGGTGCGCGTTGACGATGATGTAGCTGTCCTCGGCCTGGCGGAAGATCGTATCGAGCCGCGTGACAGGGATCACCGCGCTGGCGATGAGATCGCGCAGCACGTTCCCCGCCCCCACCGACGGCAACTGATCCACGTCGCCCACCAGCAGCAGGTGACTGCCCGCCTCCACCGCCTTGAGCAGGTGGTTCATCAACAAAATGTCCACCATCGATGTTTCATCCACGATGACCATGTCCGCGTCGAGCGGGTTCTCCTGGTCACGCGCAAAGCGGAAACCTTCGGCGGGTTTGACTTCGAGCAAGCGGTGAATCGTCTTCGCTTCCAGGCCGGTCGCCTCGCTCAGGCGCTTGGCAGCGCGACCCGTCGGCGCACACAGAAGCACGGAGTGCTGTTTGGCGCGCAAAAGGTGGATGATGCTGCGCGTGATGGTCGTTTTGCCGGTGCCGGGGCCGCCCGTGAGAATGCTGACCTTCTCCGTGAGCGCCATGCGCACCGCCGCCTGCTGCTGTTCGGCCAGGCGGATTGGATTGCGTTCTGCAAGCCACTCAAATGCCTTGTCCCACTCCACGTCTCGAAACACCGCCAGCCGGTCGCGCGCACTCGCCTGCATCTGGCGCAGCTTGTTGGCGACGCCCGTTTCGGCATAGAAGAACGGCGGTAGAAAGATGCAAGATGCAGGATGCAAGATTTCTGCCTCTTGCATCTTGCCTCCTGCTTCTTGCATCTTGCCTCCTGCTTCTTGCATCTTGCCTCCTGCTTCTTGCATCTTGCCTCCTGCCTCTTCCGCAATGAGTTCACCCACTTGGATGAGCGCGTCCAACTGCGGTGCGCAGGCTTCGCGGGGGACTTCGAGGAGATCGGCGGCGGTAGCGAGCAATTCATCGCGCGGGGCGAAGCAGTGGCCGTCATCGCTGAAGGTGCCGAGGGCGTAGCGCAGTCCGGCCTGGATGCGTTCCGGAGCGTCCACGGCGAAGCCCATTTTCTGCGCGATCTTATCCGCCGTCTTGAAACCGATGCCGTAGATGTCCTTCGCCAGCCGGTAGGGGTCATTGCGGACGATGGCGAGCGCCTGGTCCGCGTACTGCTTATAGATCTTCACCGCCAGCCCAGTGCTGACGCCGTGGCTTTGCAGAAAGATCATGATCTCCTTGATGTGCTTCTGCTCCTCCCAAGCGCGGGCGATCTGCGCCGTGCGCTTTGCGCCGACGCCTGGCACCTCGCGTAGCCGGTTCACGTCGTTTTCGATCACGTCCAGTGTCTTGAGGCCGAAGTAATCCACGATGCGCCCGGCGTTCACCGGCCCCACCCCTTTGATGAGACCGCTGCCCAGGTATTTGCGGATGCCTTCGACGGTCGCCGGAAGCTGCACCGAGTACTCGCGCACCTCGAACTGGCGTCCGTACTGGGGATGCGTCGTCCACACACCACGCAGCCGCACCGACTCGCCCGGATTGACGCCCGTGAGCGTGCCGATCACGGTGACTTCGTAGCTTTTGCCTTTCGGCGTCAGCTTCGCCACCGTGTAGCCGTTCTCTTCGTTCTGGAAGGTCAACCGTTCCAGCGTCCCTTCGAGGGTTTGCCAGGGGGTATTTTCGGACATAGTGAATCAGCGAAGAAGCGAATCAGCGAGAAAAATCATACGGCGCGCTCAACACAACATAGAAACGTGATGCATGACAGCAGGTTCATCACGCATCACGTTTTACGTTTTTCGAGCTACCTCGCAGTCAGACTTCCCGCCACCGTTGCTGCCAACGCATTATCAACTGCCGGGACGTTGCCGCCCAAGCCGTAGATGACAATCTGGCTGCCTTCCTCGCGGCCAATGCGCTCCAGAACGCTGAGCCGGTAGATCTCCATGGCGCGGTCCGACATCAGCGCCGCTGCCTCGTTGTATTTCTCGGCAATAGCCTTCTCGGCGTCGGCCTCGGCAATCTTGGCCTGTGCCGACCGGCGTGATTGCGCCAGCACGCTCAATTCCTGAATCAGATCGGCGGGCACGCGCACGTCAGTAATCTCCACCGAAGTCACATCCACGCCGAACGAAGCCGCCGCGCTGTCAATAATTTCCTTGAGCCGGCTCGAGACCTTATCGCGCGCACCTAACAATTCGGACAGTTCCAGCATACCGATGGTATCCTTAAGCGCGCTGTTGGCGGCCTGAAAGACGGCTTCCTGGTAATTTGCCACACTCAATGCCGCCTTTTGCGGGTCTTCGACGCGCCAGAAGATCACAGCCTCGCAGCCCACCGGGACATTGTCATCCGTGAGCGTCTCCGCCGCCGTGATGACGCGGGTCTGGATGCGCAAGTCAATCTGCGCTGTCACCGATTCGTTGAACGGCGGATACGGAATCACCCAGAAGCGTCCCGGCCCGCGGACGCCCATAAACTTGCCCAGCTTGAGCACGATCACCCGCTCGTACTCCGAGACGATGTAAAGGCTGCTGCTGAACATCCCCGGCACGATCAACGCGAGCAGGCCGCCGACGACGAAGATGATCCCGCCCACCACCGTCCCGATATCGGGCAACAGGAATCCTGCGGCAAGGGCCAGGATCACGGTGATGATTCCAATCAAAAAGAAGATGCCGAACCAGACCAACGCGCGCTGCACACGTTGGACGTTGTTGAGGTTGCGGGATGTGGGGTTATAGATCATTTGTTGCATAGGTTGTACTGCCATAAGCGACCTCCTTTCCAGGCTCAGTACTGAAACGTTGGAAGTCAAACGTCGAACGTTTTCTTTCCACCGTTAATGAATGATGTTCATATTAAAGCACAAAATGTAAAAAATGAACAGAAGAGGAACCGAATTGTCAGTCGTGGTGCTTCAAGTATAGTTGGAGTGCATTGCCAACTTGTCCGATCAGGGAGGATGATCCAATGATGACTCAGTTATCCATCATTTTTGTGTTGACCGCATTGGTCAACACGATTGACACAAGCGCCTACGCAGCGCGGTTGGCGGGGGTGCGGACGGGGCATCCCGCGTTGGCCGGTTCGCTTTACAATGTGCTCACGTTGGGGTCGCGGGGGGCCAATGCGCTCGCCGGGCCGCTGCTCGCCAGCCTGACGGACCTGGCGGTGCTCAACCAGAACACCACCTCATTGCTGAATGTGTACCGCATCGTGGTGCTGGCGGCCTCTGTCGGGACGGTCATCGCCGCGCTCGGCATACCCAGCTTGAGCCGCATTCTGGCGCGCGGCATCGCCTCCTACGAAAATCGCCGCTCGCTGCCGCAGGTAGTCGTGCGCGGCGCGTCGGTGCAGGGCCTCTGGCGGATGAGCACCGATCTGACGCCGCCCCGTCTGAGCGCGGTGCGCGAATCTCGCCGTAGCCCCTTCCCCAAACGCTTCCTCATCGCCAGCGTGCTCGTCACGGCGATTGCTGCGGTGAGCAACGCCGCCGCGATGTACGCCAGCGCACTCGTCCCCCAGGGCGCCCGCACGGCGACCAGCCTCTCGCCGATGCTGGCCGGCTTCGGCCTCGTCCTCTCCATCTTCGTGGTCAATCCCGTCGCGGCACTCGTCACCGATGAGGCGTTGCGCGAGGAACGCCCCCTCAAGGACGTGACCTACATCACGATCTGGCAAGTGGGCGCGCAACTGCTCGGCACACTCATGGCACAACTGCTGCTCTGGCCAGCGGGACAGGCCATCGCCATTGTCACCCGCTGGCTGGTGGCGTAGAAGCTTATCAGTTTTCCGGGTTTCTATATCTTTGCTTGAAGCGGATTGTCAACTCCGCGTGCCGAAACGTCCTGATAGCCAGCGCCGATCTGGCGATCCGCTCGAAGCGAGAATGATAGAGTCCAGCAGGCGTGAGCCACTTTCGTTCTATCGTAAGCGTGGTATACTTGACCATACTTAACAATTTATAGATTCAGGGGATCGTCAGATCCCCGTTCTGGTCTGGATCTGGCGATCCAGACCAAGCGAAATGGGATCTACTGATACTTAACAATTTATAGATTCCTTCGGGGCAGGGTGCGGGCCGGAATGAAACGGTCCAACTCCCGACCGGCGGTAAAGAGCAGCGCCACACAAAGCGCGTGGCAAAGCTCAAGCCCGCGAGCGGTTTGCCACAGGCAAACGGCAGACCCGGTGTAATTCCGGGGCCGACGGTAAAAGCGGTTCGAGTGCGAACGGCAAAGTCCGGATGAGAGAAGGAACGCGCGCAGGATCAGCGTGTCGTATAACGCCCCGAAGGTTGACTTTGGGGCGTTTGTTTTTGTCAACGGATTGAACGGATTCTAACGGATTTTTAATCTGAGCGGCAGGGTTTTTGTCAACGGATTGAACGGATTCTAACGGATTTTTTAATCTGAGTGGCAGGGTTTTTGTCAACGGATTGAACGGATTCTAACGGATTTTTTAATCTCAGTCTGTCAACGGATTGAACGGATTCTAACGGATTTTTTAATCTGAGTGGCAGGGTTTTTGTCAACGGATTGAACGGATTCTAACGGATTTTTTAATCTCAGTCTGTCAACGGATTGAACGGATTCTAACGGATTTTTTAGTTTGCCATTTGCCATTCGCTATTTTCGAGGAAGAGGATAGTGGTATCACACAGCACGCGCACGTCGAATGGAAACTATGGGCACTCGCCTTTCCGGCAGTTGCCCTTCTATCTGTTGTCGGTGGGGCTGGCGGTGCTTGTCTGGCAGATGGGCGTGCAATGGATCGCCGACACACCGCGCCGGTTCCTGCTGCCAACGCCGGCAGCGGTGCTGGCCCGATTTGTCAAGCTCGCCGCGAACGGCACACTGGCGTATCACGCCTGCGTGACCTTGCTGGAAATGGGCTTGGGATTGCTTGTGGGGACGACGCTTGCCGTGCTGTTAGGCTACGGGGTGGCGCACAGCAAGCTGTTGGCCTACCTCCTCGAACCGGTAATCGTCACCTCACAGGCTGTGCCAATTGTGGCGCTCGCTCCATTGCTGACCGTGTGGTTCGGTCCCAAGCTGGCCTCGAAGGTGGTGGTGTGCGCGCTCATTGTCTTCTTCCCGATCCTGGTCAACGTCGTCAGTGGGCTGAAGGGGATCGATCCACGCTTGCGGGATTTGTTCCGCATGCTCGAAGCGCCGCGGCATAAGGTATTACTCGACCTGGAAATCCCCGCCGCGCTGCCCGCGTTCCTGGCAGGGCTACGGGTCAGCGGCACGCTCGCGGGGATGGGAGCAGTCGTCGGCGAATTCGTGGCCTCGACGCAAGGGTTAGGCTATCTGGTCAAGCAAGGGCAGAATCTCTACGACCTGCCGATGATGTTCGTCGCCATGATCACCCTGATGGGCATCGCCTTGACGGTTTATGGGCTACTCACCCTGGTGGAACACCGCGCACTGCGCTGGACGGTGTTAGATACGACCACTGCCGATGAAAAGGAAATAGCTTGAGCACAAGAATGATCCGTGCAGATCGGCAGTTTATTCACTATAAGGAGTCCCCATGGGGCAAACCACATCAACGAGACAACAAATTGGCGATTCGACCACAAGACTCAGTAGATCTACTTTTGCTTGGCCTGGATCGCCAGGTCCAGACCAGCACGGGGATCTGACGTTCCCCCGGGGGCATTTTTGGATCGACTGAGACTGATGACTACGAGACTGATGACTATGAGACTATTTTCAGAGAGGAGGGAGAAAATGCGCACCCGTTTGTTTTATTTATTTGTCGTCATGGTGTTATTGATCGGCTGTACCGGGAGTTCCACCCAAGCGGAGTCGACCGCAATCAATCTGCCGATGGGCTATGTGGCGAATGTGCAGTTCACGCCATTCTATATGGCGAAGGAACGGGGATACTTCCAGAAAGCCGGTTTCGATGTGAGCTTCGATTACCGCTGGGAGACAGATGGGATCCAACTGGTCGCCGCCGGAGAAATCCCCTTCGCCATCGCCAGCGGCGATCAGGTGATCCAGGCCCGCAGTCGCGGCCTGCCGGTCGTCGCAGTGGCGGCGTGGTATCAGCGGTTTCCGGTCGCCATTATTGCATTGGAAGGCACACCCTTACGCTCTCCCGAAGACTTGCGCGGGCTGAGTATCGGCATCCCGGAAACGTTCGGCGCGTCGTACATCGGGTTGCGCGCGCTGCTCAAAGCCGGTGGGCTGACCGAAGCGGACATCGACCTGCAAGCCATCGGCTACACGCAACTGGCGGCGTTGACCGCAGGGACGGTTGATGCGGTGGTCGTCTATGCCAACAACGAGCCGGTGGTTCTCGCGCAACAAGGCACCCCCTTCAACAGCCTGTACGTCGCGGACTATGCGCACATCGTGTCTGCCGTACTTGTGAGCAACGACACGATGGTGAAAGAACAACCAAAAGTCGTAGACGCTTTTGTGGATGCCTTCCTCAAGGGCCTGCGAGATGTCCTGGATGACCCGGACGCCGCTTTCGAGATCAGCAAGAAGTACATCGAAGGGCTCGAGGAGAACGCTGCTGCGCAGCGCGGAGTGCTGGAGACCAGCATCGAATATTGGCGCGCGCCGAACCTGGGCCGCTTTGATGCCGATAGCTGGCAGCAGGCGCAAACGGTGATGGCGGAAATCGGCCTGATCGAGCAAACGATGCCGGTAGAAAGCCTGTTCACCAATGCTTTCGTAAAATAACCCCCGAGTGTTTCTTATATTGGTCAGCAGATCCAAAAACGCCCCAAGGGGATCGTCATATCCCCATTCTGGTCTCCAAGCAAAATTGGATCTACTGAGATTTAGCAGATGATAAGCGGCAAACTGTTAAAAATCTGCTTGATCTGCTAAATCTGCTGATGGAAAAACGAACGTGACCGAACCATTCTTACGCATCCGCAACCTGTCCGCGAGCTTTCGCGGCTACCTGGGCGACTTAAGCGCGCTGGAAGACGTCTCGTTTGACGTGGCGCGTGGGGAATTCGTCTGTCTCATCGGGCCTTCCGGTTGCGGGAAATCGACGCTGCTGCGTATTGCTGCCGGGCTACTGGCCCCTTCACGCGGCGAAATACTGCTCGAAGGCCAGCCCCAGCGTGCGCCACACAAGCGCGTCGGCCTGGTCTTCCAACAGCCAACGCTGCTGCCCTGGCGCACCGTGCGGGATAACATCGCGCTGCCGCTGGAGATGATGAAACTTCCGCCCGGCGATATCCAGGCGCGCACCACCGACCTGCTGGCGCTGGTAGGGTTGACGGGGTTCGAGCAAGAGTACCCGATCCATCTTTCGGGGGGAATGGCGCAGCGTACCGCGCTGGCCCGTGCGTTGGCGCAAAATCCAGAGGTGCTGCTACTCGACGAACCGTTCGGCGCCCTCGATGCGCTGACGCGCGAGCGTATGGCGGCGGAGTTGCTGCGCATCTGGGAACGGGACAAACGCACAGTGCTGATGGTGACGCACAGCGTCGAAGAGGCTGTGCTGCTGGCGGATCGGGTCGTGGTCTTGAGCGCGCGACCAGGCCATGTTGTGGAAATCGTGGAAGTGACATTGCCCCGCCCGCGCTCGCCCGCGCTGCTCACCACACCGGAACTACAGCGTCTGGCGGGACACCTGCGCGAGGCGCTATCCGGCGGGAACGGTCACATGGCGGTGCACCCTAGCCCGTCTTCCAACCCAAACGCAGCGCAGCCTGGCGGTTGACGTAGAATTTTACAGCCCATACGCCAGACGACACAGCACGCACAGCATCATCGGACAGGGGTTTTTCGTTCAAGAAAACTTCTGAAGGGCGGGAAGGCAATGCCAGCCACACCTCGCCTTGCGCCAGCCGTTGCAAATCCAGTGTCAGGCTGAGGACGCCGTCCCCTAACTGCCATTCTGTAATTTCGGCGCCTTGCGAGATGTGAAATGTCGTCGTCACCAGATGCGGGATGGTTGGCGCCAGGCGGATCCCCAGCAGCACCGCGCCGTGTGGCGGCAAATGAAACACCGGCGGCAACGCCCCCGGCTCCAGGCGCAGATAACGCCGCTCCCAGAAATCGAAAATGTGGTACGGTTTGCGTTGATCTAGCGACAAATCGGCTGACAAGGTACGCTCGACCGGCGTTTCGCCCCAGTTGAAGAGGCCGACCAGCCGCCACCTTCCCCACGGGCGCGCAATGGGAACAACGACCTCCTCCGGCATCTCCTTTTGGAAGAGATCAAGCACATCCATCCCCTCCAGCAACGATGGGAACAAAGCGGCGGTGAGCGCGCGCCGTTCTGGCGTCAGCGCATCCAGCTTGTCCGAGAGCACCAGCAGGCCGCCCGATAGCCCAATCAACGTCGCTTGCGCGATGACCTCGTCCTCGGTCAACTGCGTGTATGTGCTGCGCATCAACAGGGTATCCGGGTCGTTGATCCACCAACGATTGTGCATCCAGGTGCGCGTAGCTACGTTGCGCAGGCTGTTGCGCAGACCCGGCAGAGAGGGATTACGCTTCAGCAAGCGCCCCACCCTCCCATAGCTCGGTTCCCACGATGGCGCAGTGTCTGGGCCGATGCGCATCGCGTCCACCAGGCCGATGGCCGTTTGCAACGGCGCGCCACAACCGACGATATAGGTCTCTTCGCCGGCAGCCTCTCGAATGACCTGGAAGACCTGCCGCAACGCTTGCGCCCGCGTCAGTCGGGCATTATAACGCTTGCCGGCCAACGCGCCCGCGTACATGAAATCCAGCTTGAGATAGCCATAGCCCCACTCGTGCACCGCCTCCTGCACCAGGCCGCGGATGTGCGCCTGTACGCCAGGATGGGTGGGGTCGAGCGCCCGGGCGATAAATCCCGAAACCAGGCCCGGCGAGACCGGTCGACCATGCACCGTGCGCAGCAGCCAATCCGGGTGCTGCGTGGCGAGCGCCGACTTGGGATGCGCCGTCAATGGGCCAAGCCACAATCCCGGCGTGAAGCCAGAGCCACGGATGCGTTCGGCCAGCCAGCGGAAATCGTGCGGGAAGCGGTCGTTACGCTCGGTCCAATCTCCCCACTGTTTCTGGTACCCCTCATCAAGTTGAATGACCTCCAAGGGGACCTGGTCGGCCAGCAAAGCCGCGGCGGCCAGGTTCTCGATCACGTCCGCCTCACTCACCCGGTTGCCATACATATACCAGGAGCACCAGCCCGTCGGTGCAGGACGCGGCGTGGGAAGTTGCATCTGCCGGATGACGGCGTAGGCGTACTGCGCGAACGGGTCCGAGCTGGGCAAAGGCGCCCATTCCAGGTAAAACCACTCGGAGGCCAGCCCCTCACCCACCTCCAGCGGCAGATCATCAGCCTGGGATTGAACGGTCACCGCCCGATGGCCGGGACGCACATCCACGCCGACTTGCACAAATTGATCCGCGAGTGATACGCCCCCGGCGATCAACGCCTCCCTGGGTGTCACCACCGCGCCGACCATCTCGCTCCAAAACCGTCCGATCTGCTTGCCATAGGGCGTCTCAGCGTTGTGGATCATAGGCCCTTGCAGCCAACGCTCCGGCAAAGAAAAGCTCGCGTGGTGACGCTGCGCCGGTAGAAATCCGGCAGCGGACCAGGATTGCCAGCCATTGGCATAGAAGCCGGAAGGCGGCTCGATCGATTCGAATCCATCGGGCGTTGTACTGACGAAAAAACGGCGAATCTGGACGGGGTCAGGGCCAACGTTCGTCACCGCGACTCTGAGCAGCACGAAAGGACGCGCAGCATACCCCCGCACGGTGACGCTCAACGTCAAGCCCTGAAATTCCTGGTGACAAATCGTCGCAGTTTCTGCATGTCCGTGAACGTCTTCGAGGTGTTCCGTAGTCACGCGGCCCGCGGGAAGCTTATCCGTCGTCAACATGCGGACGTGCCCGCGCCGAATGATTTCGGCACCGGCCAGGCAGCGCAAGGCGCGTCCCGGACTTTGCAGGCGCAGCGTACCGGTGTGCGATTCCCAGCGCACCTCAAAACATGGACTTTGAAACAGCAATGACATCGTCGAAACCACGCCCCCTCAGGCGCAACCGGTCAACGCGCGGCAGTCCACCATACCACCACGCACAACACACAAATCGCCAGGAGGATTCCCCCGACCACGACAGCCAACACGATCCCGGCAACCTTCCTCTTATGCGGGTCCGCCTCAATGTTTTCCCCGGCTTCCACCAGCAGCCCCAGGACAAATTCGAGCACCAACGCGCCCAGGGTCAGCGTTGCCGTGCCCACCGGAACGGAGAGCGCCAACGCCAGCAGAATGACAATCAACAGTTGCATAAACGGATAGTCCGGTAGTCTGGTAGTCTGGTAGTCGGTAGTCCAGTAGTCGGTAGTCTCAGTAGATCCAAAAATGCTCCAAGGGGATCGGCAAATCCCCGGCCTGGTCTGGATCTGGCGATCCAGACCAAGCAAAATTGGATCTACTGAGTCTGGTAGTCGGTAATCCGGGTGTCGGTAGTCGGTTCAGCGTTAATTTGATCATAATCGCGTGGTTGACGGCGACGGTTAGAGCGCGCCTAAAGATCGAGTTGGATGTGCAATTCCTTGAGCTGGCGCGCAGAAACCGGGGCAGGCGTGTCGGCCATCAGGTCGGTGGCCTGCGCAGTCTTGGGGAACGCAATCACCTCGCGGATGTTGTTCTCGCCGGCCAAAAGCATCACCAGGCGGTCGATACCGGGCGCCATGCCCCCGTGCGGGGGAGCGCCATACGAGAATGCTTCCATCATGTGACCGAACTTAGCGCGCGCTTCGTCTTCCGGATAGCCCAACACGCGGAAAATGTCCATCTGAATCTTCGGATCGTGAACGCGGATGCTGCCCGATGCCAGCTCATAGCCGTTGCAGACCAGGTCGTAGGCGTCGGAGAGCACCGCAAGCGGATCGGCGATCATCGCTTCGTAGGTGTTCGGACGCGGCATCGTGAAGGGATGATGCGCGGCATCCCAACGCTGCTCCTCGGCGTTCCACTCGAACATCGGGAAGTCAAGCACAAAACCGAAAGCCAGAAGCTGCGGATCGGCCAGCGCCAGCCGGTCGCGGAAGGTGAGCCGCAGCGCCGACAGCGCCGCCCCCACCACCGCCGGCTCGGCAGCGACGATGCACACCAGGTCGCCGGTCTGCGCGCCGGTACGCGCCGCGATGTCGGCCAACTCCCCCTCGGAGAGGAACTTCACCGCCGGGCCTTTGACACCGTCGGCGCGGAAAGCCAACGTCACCAGCCCTTTCGCGCCCTGCCGCTTGACGATCTCGGTCAGCCCGTCGATCTCACTGCGGGCGTAATCGGCGCAGCCCGGCGCGACAATGGCTTTGATCTGCCCGCCGGCTTGGGCTGCCCCGCTGAACACGCCAAAGCCACTCTGCGCCAGCGCGTCGGTCAGGTTCACCAGCTCCATGCCAAAGCGCAAGTCCGGCTTGTCGATACCATAGCGTGCCAGCGCCTCCGCGTGCGAGAGCCGCGGGAAGGGCGAGAGGACGCGCTTTTCCGGCGTCACGGCGGGAACCAAGGCGGTAAACAGGCCCTCGACCAGGTCCAACACGTCATCGCGGTGGACGAACGACATCTCCAGGTCAAGTTGGGTGAATTCCGGCTGGCGGTCGCCGCGCAAGTCCTCGTCGCGGAAGCAACGGGCGATTTGATAATAACGCTCGAAGCCCGCAACCATCAGCAATTGCTTGAGTTGCTGTGGGGATTGCGGCAGCGCGTAGAACTTTCCGGGATGGACACGGCTCGGCACCAGGTAGTCCCGCGCGCCCTCCGGCGTCGATTTGAACAACTGCGGCGTCTCGATGTCGAGAAAACCGTGTTGGTCGAGATACTCGCGGATGAACTGTACCGTGCGGTGGCGCAGGATGATGTTGCGCTGCATCCGTCTGCGGCGCAGGTCGAGATAACGATAACGCAGCCGCAGGGCCTCATCCACCGGTGAATCGTCGTAGATGTAGAACGGTGGGGTTTGCGCCGTGTTGAGGATTTGCACCTCGTGGGCCTCGACTTCGACTTCGCCGGTTGCCCATTCGACGTTGACCTGATCGGCGGGCCGCTGACGCACCATCCCGCGCACCTGAATCACGTACTCGTTGCGCACGTCGGCAGCCACAGCACGCGCGTCGGGTGCGGTCTCCGCACTAACAACGACCTGGACCAATCCCGCGCGGTCGCGCAACACGATGAAAATCACGCCGCCAAAGTCACGCCGCAGATTCACCCACCCGGCCAGCGTCACCTCCTGACCGACATGCGCCAGGCGCAATTCCCCACACATATGACTCTTGAACATATCTCATCCTCCTGAAAAGACTCAGTAGATCGAAAATGTCAAAGACTACAAAAGTCTCAGCCGGTACTTCGCTTTGCAGACCTGTTGTTTAACGTACACATTGGCTCAACCAGGTATCATGTGAGACTTTTGTAGTCTGGCTCCTGCTAAATTTCGACCTACTGAGACGATAACACTCTCCAGAGTTGATCCAGACGCAACCCAATAGCTCAGTCTGGCTCTCAATCACAATCCCTACTATACCACAGAGGGCGCGAAGGGGCAAACAATTTGTCTTTGGCCGCAATTGCCAAAATAAGTAAATGCGATTAATATAATAGTGATCATCGGATATAATCATCGTTAGAATGGAATGGATTACAGGCATACTGCCCGGCTGGCTAATCGAATGGATTCGCATTTACGTCACACCGTTCCTCAAAGTGCAGGTGAAGGTGATGGCGCGGGCTTTGCTGTCGGGCGTCACCGATACACTGTTGTTCCTGAGCTTACCGCTCGTCATCAGCTTTGGCAGCCAGGCGCTCTGGAGCAGCCGTTTTCAACTCACAGCGGCGCAACAAACCCAACTCGAACGGTGGGGCAGCGTGGCTCAGATCATCGCCTATATGGAGGACGTTCCGCCGGTAGTGCCGTTAGTCTTGTGGTACAAGGAAAGTGGCATGCGCGAGGAAAACCCCGATAACTGCGAAGGCATTATGGGACTCTATTCGGCGGTGACGTCGGGCGCACTCCCTTGCTTCCCACCTGGCCCACTCAGCGCCGACGAGGTCATCCGCCAGTTGCGAATGGGCACCCGCGTCTTCAAAAGCTATTGTCCCGAGATCTCCTACACCACCACCGATCCCCGGCTAATCAAAAAATGCTATCTTTACTACAATGCCGGCCCGCGCAGTCGCACCAATCCCGACGATTCAGCCTACGTGATGAACGGGTATGATGCCGCCCACCAAAACATGGTGCTGACCGACATCCAGGGACGCCAGTACCGCTTGACGGCGCTGGGCGCCTGGCCCACGCACATCGCCATGCAGATGCAGTTGGCGCAACGACGCAGTTCGGGACTGCCGCCGCTCATCCTGGCGCCGGTGATGTTGTTCCAGGAATTGTGGGACAAACTCTGGACGATGACCACAGACATCGAACAGCAGCGGCCCAGTGACGTCGTGATCGATGCTGGAAGCCCATCTGCCAACGAGCCGACTCCCGCCTTGTGTCGCGCGCCGATCGTCCAGGACTGTTTCATCGAGCCGCACGGCGACGGCGACGCCAGCCTGCGCCCTGCCCTCAGCCCATTGCTACTCACGCCATTTCAGCAGGGTGAATTGATGTGCGGCCTGTTTCCCGGCATCGACCTGGTGTCTCCCAAAGCGTCCCTGGTCCTCGCGCCTATGCCGGGCTATCTCACCCGCTACACCGACGGACGGGGCAACCTGACGGTCCAGATCGAGAACGACGAGTGGACGCTGTGGCTGATCGGGTTACGTTCCTACACGGCCGGCGAGGGGACGATCGCCGCCGGAGAAGCCGTCGGCGCTGTCAGTGGTGTGGGAAGGCAAGCGCCAGGTGTGCATTACGCAATTTATGATAAAATAGCAACAGGTTTTGTAGATCCATTGAGTTTCATACCGGCAGATGACTGCCCATCCGCTAACAGGTAATGTAAACTTTTCGGAAAGGAGAGAATTATGAATGCAGGTGCCTTGGTCGTACTTTTCTTCGTCGCATTCGCTATCGCGTGGGCTTTCTGGTTGATTTTCAAACTCAACCTGAGTAATATCAACCTGGGGAAATTGCTCTCATATTTCGCCGGGGTCATTTTGACCCTGCTGGTCATCCTGTGGATTGCGTCCCAGTTTCTACCCTGGTGGGCGGTCCGGCTGGTACAGGGCACGCGACAATCAGCGACCGTGCAGGAGTTACAAATTGCCGGCGCCGAGTTGTTGAAAGAGATTTCGACCACGCCAGGTACCATAATTACAATAGCACCCGTCATTCCACCCCAACAACCGGTTGTGGTCACCCCCACGCCGACCATCAGCCCGCTCACCACGCCAGAAACCAGCTCACTTAACAGCGCGCAAATGGGCGGCGAACGGACACATATCGTGCAATCAGGGGACACGCTGTATAACATCAGCCGCCGTTACGGCGTCACCGTGGACCAACTGAGGCAGCGCAATAACATCACGGGTGATATGATCCGTGTAGGGCAACAGTTGATCATTCCGTAAGCTGACCAGTCCGTGACCCAGGGACCTGTTGCTACGCCACCAGCGACCGGCAAGCGCGGCGCTGCATCTACTGCCGTAGATCGTATATGGCACTTTTTTCAGCGCCTCCTCACCCCCTTTCTGGAAAGTATCATACCCAAACCGCATTACCTGGAAGGCGAGGAAGTGCGGCAGGTCATCGGGATGGCCGGGTATCGGGCGAAAATGCCCAAGGTGTTAGGAATCGCCGGTATCCTGATCCTCATTCCAGGGCTGATTGTTTTGGTATCCGCCAACCTCGCGCAAAGAGAAACAATCGAGCTTCTGGCTTCCACCGTTGTCATTCTGGCGTTGTTCTTGATCTTCGAAGCGGCACAGGAATGGCTCAATTACAATCAGTGGCAGTTCATCGTCACCAACAAACGCTTCATCCTCATCACGCCGCACCCGCAACGGCGCGGATTCGCCGACGTCATCTACCTCAAAGGCGGCAAGATTCAGGTCCTGGATACCAACTTCTCCAAGAGTCCCTTGTGGGGACTCTTTCAGGTGATTCAGGGCACGCGCGATGTTATGCTGAGCATGAGCGGCTATGAATTTCAGGAGACCGGCGCGCAGGTGAAAGGCGGCTTGCGTTTCCCCGACGTCAGACCCGAAGACATCCGCCGGTTGGAGGAATTGATCTTTGGTTGATGGCATGCCGTCTGGCCTATGGAAAACCCCGCAGTGCAGGTTGCGGGGTTTTCTGTTAACTCTGGATCGCCAGAGCCAGACCAGAACGGGGATCTGACGATCCCCTTGGAGCATTTTTGGATCTACTAAGGCTGCGGGGTTTTTTCTGTTAACAGCACACATGCCGGCGCCGGGGCACATTAGCGCCGCCGCAGAACCACCAGCACACAGCCCAGCGCCAGCAGCAACGCCGGCGCCGAACCACACGCCGTTTTCGGCGGGATGCCCTCCACAGGGATCAATGTGCGCGGCGGCAACGGCGTAGGTATGGCGGTGGCTGCCGCCACCGCTGCCACCGAATAGGGAGTAGGCGATGCGGCTGCGGGAATGACAACCACGCGCGGCGTCGGCGTCGAAAGGCGAAATGGCGTCGCCGTGGGTGTGGGGGTGGCAGTCGGCGTCAACTCGACGGTCACGGTGAGCGTCGCCGGGATAGGGGTGGCAGTCGGCGTCAGAGTGTCTGTCGGCGTTACAGGTTCAGGAGTGGCAGTCGGCGATTCGGGCGTCGGCGTGAGTGCAACGGCGAAGCTGGCGGAACGATAGGCCGCCGCCAGTTCAGCCGTCAGGCCGATGTAGGAATCGCCATACAGCGCCGAAGGTTCGATGTGCGTCCCTTCGAGCCACTCGTTGAAGCTGGTGATGACGACCCAATCGGCGTTACTCTGGGCGGCCCCTTGCCAGCACGCGCGATAATATGCCCCACCCTCGCGCGGGCGCGCAAAAGCGTCGGGACGGCCGGTGGCGAAATCGTCATAGCCGGGCATCACGGTCGCTACCCAGTAGCGGGTGGCGTTGTGCTGCGCGTTCCACTGCTCCACGGCAGCTCCCCAGCGCGTCAACACCGCCGCCGGCGTAGCCGACCAGGCCACACTGTAGAGATACAGGCCATCGAAGACCGCCAGATAGTCGAGGTCTGTTCCTTCAGCAATCCACACCATCTGCCGTTGTGGATCGACCTGCGCACGAATCGCTTCCCAGGCAGCGACGGAGAACTGCTGCTGTCGCCAGAAAAAGAGAACCGGACGGCCATCCACCCGCAGGTAAGCGGGATGCTGCGCCCGACCGTCTCGCAAAGCCTGCAATGCCGCGAGGACGGCATCCTCGCTCTGCAAGAACGGCCCGCCCATATCGACCGAAACCGCTGCTCGCATCCCCTGAAGTTGCGCCTGGTCCAACAAAATGCGAAAGTTTGGTTCAGTCTGATTGTTAGTCATGTCTGGGCCATACCAGGCCTGCACCAGGGCATCGATGCCGGCCTCGCGCGCCTCACGCACGTGCCGCTGGATGGCAAAGACGTCGCTGGAGTGGTAAAGCTGCAACGGCTTGTCGGGCAGCGCCTTTTCCCACGTCAGCATGTCGAACCAGGCGTAGTAGAAGGCCAGCACCAACCGCTCACCGGATTGCGCGCGAACCGGTGTAGAACGCGCGATGAGCATCAGGCTCAACAGCAGGCCCGTCAGGCAATACCCGCGCCGTCTCAATCCTTTTCCCCCTTCAGAAATGGCGAATGGCAAATGGCAAATAGCGAATGGCGAATGGGAGTGCGGACACCCCCCCATGCTCATTTCCCGTTCTGGCTAACATAGCCTCCCTGGCAATTTCATGAATCCAAAAGCTGACCGCTGATAGCTGATAGCTAACAACAAGTATAGCGCGGCGGAAGAATAAAACAAACGTCCTTCTGGACAGCAAGCCTGGCTTCGAGTATAATCACAGTGAATGAAGGCATAAAGGAGAGCTAAGAATGCCAATAGTGAATTGGTTAAATGATGGGCTAGGGATGATTGTGGGCTTTTTAGTGTGCTTGATCCCGTTGATTGTAGTGCATGAGATCGGCCATTTCGTGATGGCGAGATTGATCGGGGTGTGGGCGCGCGAGTTCGGCATCGGCTACCCGCCGCGCATTATCAAGCTGTTCAAATGGCGCGAGACGGACTTCACCCTCAACTGGCTGCCGCTTGGCGGATTCGTGCGGCTGGAGGGCGAGCAGACCTTTGCCGAAGACAAGGCTGAGGATACAGAAGAGGAAGTGTCAGCGGAAGTTTTGGCCGAAAAAGAGGAAGCGTACCGCCACAGCCTGTATGCGCAGCCCCCCGGAAAGCGCATCCTGCTGTATCTGGGCGGCCCGCTGATGAACTTACTGACGGCGTGGGTGCTGGCGACGTTGCTCTTTGCCACCGGCATCCCCGTAGTGCGCGTTGTCATCAGCAACATCATGCCGGAGTCGCCCGCCGCCGAAGCCAACCTGCAGGCCGGTGACGTCATTGTCGCCGTCAACGGCGAAACGGTCGAATCGCTCGACGATGTCTCGACCCTTGTGCAGCAGACGCTGGGCAAGCCGACCGAAATCCAGTTAGAACGCGCGGGACAAACGGTCACCGTCTCACTCACGCCGCGCGCCAATCCCCCGCAAGGCCAGGGGGCAATGGGCGTTGAGATCAGGGAGGTTGCCAGCGGAAAGCTCAAACAGTTTCCGTTAGGGCAGGCTTTTGTCTACGGCAGCCGCTATCTGGGAAACATCGTCGGCGCCACGGTGTTCTTCCCGGTTTATGTGATTCGGGGGTTGATCCCCATCGAACAGGCGCGGCCCGTCGGCGTCATCGGGATCAGCCAGATCGCGCAACAGTCGGTAGAAGACAGCATTGCCGCCGGCGCGGCCTATCCCATCCTCAACATCCTCATTCTCGTCAGCGTGAGCTTGGGCATTTTCAACCTGTTGCCCATCCCGGCGCTGGATGGCGGGCGGATTTTGTTCGCCATTGTGGAGAAGGTCCGGCATAAACCGCTGACGCCGGCCCTGGAAGAACGCATTCATACGGTGACCCTGGTGATGCTCATAGCGCTCTTTATCGTGATCACCATCCTGGATATTGTCGCGCCGATTCAATTACCTTAGAGTTCGTCAAAGTATAACTTCCCGAAGCTGTGGCCGGTCTCCGACCGCGCCACCGTGGGGCAGGCATCAGCGGGCACGGTCAGAGACCGGCCCGAGCCGGAAGTTGTTAATTTACAGACCCTTAGGGTTCACAAGGTCAAATAGAGAAACGAAGACGTATGTCCGAACGAAAAATCAGCGATAGTCTTTGGCAAAGTCTGGAGGCGCTGCAACATACACCGCAGACCGCCGACCTGAAGCAGTTTTCCGGCTTGCTGGCAGAGGACATCCAGCGACTCGCCGCCATCTGGGGAACGCTGCCCGTTGAGGTGCGTCGCGGGACCGTCCGCGCCTGGAATGCCCTCGCCGTGGAGGACTTCGAGATGGATTTTTCCGCTGCGTTGCGCATCGCTATGCGCGATGAGGACGCTGATGTGCGCGCCACAGCGATTGGCGGATTGGACGAAGACGAGGACGTCCGCCTGATCCCGCAACTGAGCGAGATCCTCGAACACGATGCCGTGGCGACGGTGCGCGCTGCCGCCGCGCGCGCGCTGGCGCACTTCGTATTGATGGGAGAGCTGGACAGAATACTGCCGCACGCCTTCGAGATTGCCTGTTCGGCGTTGGTGAAAGCACACAACAACCTCGACGAGGACCTGGATGTGCGCCGCTATGCGCTCGAGGCACTGGGATACACAAACCTGCACGACATACCGCAAATGATCGAAGCCGCTTACGCGCATCCAGCCGAAAAAATGCGCATCAGCGCCGTCCTGGCGATGGGGCGCAGCGCCGATAAACGCTGGGCCAAAATCGCCTGCCGGGAATTGCTCAGCCCTCTGCCGGAGATGCGCTTCGAGGCAACACGCGCCTGCGGAGAGTTGGCTCTGCCCGAAGCCGTCCCCACGCTGATCGAATTGGCCGACGATGTCAACCTCGACATCCAGCAGATGGCGCTGTGGGCGCTCGGCCAGATCGGCGGGAAGCAAGCACAGCACACACTGGAGCAGTACATCGATGCGGATAACCCGGCTCTGCGCCAGGCAGCACGCGACGCGCTCGAAGAACTGGAGTTCTTCCACGGCGATCTCAGTACCTTCTTCGGCCCGCCCACCGAATTCGACGGCGCCGGTGAAGAAAGTTGGGCCGAAGCTGATGCGCGCAGAGGGGGCACGCTGGAAAAGAAGCTGGCATTTGGTTTTGGCGAGGCCGGCTTCGATGAGGAAGACGAGGACTTCGAGGAAGAAGATGCCTTCGACGAAGGCTTCGACGACGAAGACGAGTTGCTCAGCCTGTACCTCGAAGACGAGGAAGACCTCTTCGACGAAGATGAAGACGAAGATGAGGAGGACCTGTGGGCCTAGCATCTGGCGTGTCGCGTAACCGCGTCCGCAGGAAAACCGGCGCCCTGCTGGGGCTACTGCTGATATTGGCGGTTTCCATAGCGCCGGTGTACGCCCAGGCCGCCGTCGTCGCCGAACACACGTACACGTACAGCCAGGTAGCAACCTTCACACTGACCTTCCCCCCAGAAGCCGCACCCGCTTCAGCCACGCTATACCTCAAGGTGGGGACATTCACCCAGCTTTACCCGACACCGGTTATCGGCAATGTAGCCCGCCTGGAGCGCAACCTGAGTGAAGCCCCTTTCCCACCCTTCACGCAGATCAGCTACGCGTGGGAGTATCAGGACGCACAAGGACGAACACTTTCGACAGAGACCCACCAGTTCCTGTACGAGGACAATCGCTTTGCCTGGGAGACGCTGCACGAGGACAACATCACACTGCACTGGGTGGCGGGCGACAAGGTTTTGATGAGCAACGCCCTGGACATCGCGCAAACCGCCATCGCCGAAATCCAGCAGACCCTGGATGCGCCGGTCATCGATGCGGCGACGCTCTACATCTATCCCTCGCTGCCTGACTTGCAATCGGCGCTGCTGCTGACGGGATACGAGTGGGTGGGCGGCAAAGCCTATCCCGAAATCGGCGTGGTGCTGCTCGCCATCTCGCCATCCAGCGAGGCCATCCTCAAGATGAAGCGCGATATCCCCCACGAGCTGACCCACAAAGTGCTGTACGACCTCACCGGGGCGCAAGGGTACGCCGCACAGCCCACATGGTTTGTCGAAGGGTTGGCTTCCACCTTCGAGCGCAGTCCAGACCCCGCCTACGCGTTGGCACTGCAACGCGCCGCCCAGGACGGCAAGCTGATCCCGCTAACCACGCTCTGCAATCCATTTCCTGCAGAGGCCGACCGCGCTATCCTGGCCTACGCGCAAAGTCAGAGTTTCGTGCGCTATCTCCAACAAACGTATGGCTGGTCGAAAATACGTCAGCTTATCGATGCCTATGCCGATGGATTGGAATGTTCGGCGGGGGTCAAGCAGACGCTCGGAGCGGATTTGACTACGCTGGAACGCGACTGGCGCGTTTGGATGGAACGAAAGAATCAAGACAGTGCCGTATCGGCAACGTGGACCTACGTGGCGACGGTCGTCCGCGACCTGGCGCCCTGGTTGATTCTGGTAGGCTTGCTGTGTGTGCCGATCGGCGTCCTGTGGCTGGGCACCCGTTTCGGACAATAAACCCTCATCCGCTTGCTGGAAGGGGATCGTCGATCCCCTCATAGCGAAAGCGAAATGCAATATCAATGCGGGCAGGCCGCGACGAGATAGTTCAAGAACACGATGCCGCTGTAGCCTTTCGCGTGCGCGCCACCGAGCGCGAACGCCCCCGCCGGGAAGTCGCGGCTGTAGACGCAGAAAGGATACGTCCCGCCTGGCGTCTCGATATCCACTTGCAAGTTCTCCTCACGGGTGAAGCCCTGCAACCACTTGGGGAGTTGGTGCGCCTTGGCCTGGTAGATGACGTACACCTTGCTTGGGCGGGTCAGTTTGAAGCGCAGTAGCTTATCCTCCGTGGAATCGTAATCGAGATCGGCGGGCATGACCGTGTGCAGGCCGGTTAACGCGAGGGGTACGGTGGTCACGATATAGTCGCGGTCGGTGTAACACGGCTGGTACGCGCGCAACACCATGGTGCGATATTCCCGTTCGCTGGTGGCCTTGACATAGGCGAAGGGGTTTTCGTAGCGATAGGCATACGCCGGACGCTGGCCCTGGTCGCGGTGCGCCACCACCGCCATCCCACCCACTACCGAGGTGAGCGGGTCCATCTCGCGGATCTTGTCGTAGCCGAAAAGGCTTTCCAGCAGTGCCACGAAGGCGGGTACGAGCGACGCGCCGCCCGTGCGCAGCACCACATCCACCTGATCCATGCGCAACCCGGCATCCAGCACCACCTGGCGGAGTTCCCGCGCCACGTTGATCAGTTCCGGCTCGATCATTTCCTCGAATGTGCGGCGCAGAATCCGCTCGTGGATGGCGATGTGCCCATAGTCGTAATCCAGGCGCGCCATCAGATTGTCGGTGAGCGCCTTCTTCGTCTGCTCGATGCGCCGGAAGAGGTCGAAGCCGACGTTCTGCGTGACGAGCGTCTCCAACGCCCGCATCGCCTGGGGATTGTCACTCGTCTTCTGAAACTTGCGGATGCGCTCCAACGGCATGGGACGTGAGAGTTCCGGCATCGTCTGCCAGGTGTGCAACAGATCGAGGTAGTCCGGCGGGAAATCCAGGCCGCCATCGACGTGCGCGCCCTGGCCGAAGTACTTGAGCAGCGACAGCATAATCCGCCGGTCCAGGTCATCGCCACCGACGAGCACACCGCGCGTCGCAATCACGCGGGGTGGCTGCGCGCCGCCCACCTCGGCGATGGTCAGGTCGAGCGTCCCGCCGCCGAAGTCAAAGACGAGGGCAATTTCACGCTTCTCGGTGGCGATGTGATGCAAGTGCGCCGCCGCAATCGGCTCCATCTGAAAAGAGATGTCGCGGAATCCCGCAAAGAGCGCGGCTTTGTAGAGGATTTCCTCCGCGCGCAGCGTGCCTTCGGGCGTGTCGCAGAAGCGCACCGGACGGCCCAGCACCACGCTGTCGCACGTCTCGCCCAGTTGCGCCTCGGCGCTGGCCTTCATCGAACGCAGGATGATGGCGATCAGCTCATCGATGGTGAAGTAGCGGTCGAAGATGTCGGTTCCCTCATAGCGCGGATCGCGCAGAGCGGTTTTCACCGATTGCATCAGCCGCCCGTGCGCCCCCACGTCGGTGTCGATGTACAGGTCGTGCCAGTAGCGGATGGGGCTGGAACCGGCCCCGCCGACGATAATCTCGATGGGATGAATCTCCTTGCGCTCCCAGGTGATGCGACGGCCCGTTTCGCGCGCCAGATACTCGTTGGCAGCCTGCGTGCCGAGCAAGGTCTGATACTGGCGGTCCATGTAGATGAGCGAGGGCAGCACATGGGGGTTTTCGTTCGCCGGGTCGAGTTCGATGGGGTGCAATTTCTTGCCATCATAATACGCAACCGATGAGTTGGTCGTCCCAAAATCGATTCCAATGCGTGGCATCATACCTCCTGTGTGTCAACGGATTTAACGGATCTGAACGGATTAAGAGTGAAGCGACGTTATGGGTTGTGACAAAGCGAAGGAAGATTATACCACGGTTTTGGAAAAAATTATAACGTTTCCTAAGCTTGGATGAAAATGAAACGATAGTGTGATATAATTGATGCAAATGGAGCCGGAGGGAATAATGACAACAGTACAAGTTTCCTTGGAATTTCCACGAAGTGTGTTTTCAGCTTTTCGCCAAGACCCAGATGATTTTGTCGCCGAGATGCGTCTAGCCGCCGCGGTCAAGTGGTACGAAATGCGCACCCTCTCACAAGCCAAAGCAGCCGAAGTCGCCGGGCTGTCGCGTGGTGAATTCCTCACTGCCCTGGCGCGTTTTGGCGTCTCGCCTTTCCAGTACGATGCAGATGAGATTGTCGCCGAGGTTATAAGTGACTGAGCGATGGGTGCTGAATTCCTCCCCGCTGATTGCCCTGGGACGAATCGGATATACTTATCTATTTAGAGAACTTGCCACAGACATAGCGATACCACGTGCAGTTGCCGATGAAATCAAAGCCGGTCCCGCAAACGACCGAGCTTACCAGGCCTTGATGGACAACGCGGACTACATCGTAGAAACAAACCTTGCCCCAGAAGTTATAGCCTGGGATTTGGGCGCGGGCGAAACTGCGGTCATTTCGTATGCACTGGCAAAGCCAGGATGGAGAGTCATCCTAGACGATGCGATGGCGCGCAGATGCGCGCGCAGTTTTGAACTGCAAACCAAAGGCACGCTTGCTGTCGTCATCATGGCGAAACAGCGCAGTCTGATTTCCTCAGCAACCGACGTACTGCATTTGCTACTCAAAGCCAACTTTCGCCTAGATGAAAAGGTGATTCGTGAGGCGTTGCTACGGACAGTCGGAGAAGTGTGGAAGTGACTTTCGCAACTAAACGAATCGCAGCCACGCTCATTCGTTTAGTTGCGCTCTCACGACAGGCTTATTGCCTAATTGCCCGCCCCTTCACTACCCGCCCCTCGAAGTACATCAACAAGCCCCCCACGCCGAACAAGACAATGTTCAAAATAAACGGCCAGCTACGGTTGACGCCGGAAAGCTCCCCCGCGATCCAGCCGAAGGGCGAGGTGACGACAATGACGAGGACGGAAAGCAAACCCATGATGCGGGCGCGCTCTTTCGCATCTACCGAGAGGACAACCAGTTTGTCGAGCAGGGTGGAGGCCAGCGGGATGCTGCACGCTTCCACGACCGTCGACAACAGCAGCAGCCAGACGTTGCCTACCGGGGTGAGCAGCAGCAAGACCTGACTGGCGGTCAGCCCCAGGAAACCGACGACCATCAGCTTGCGGGTATCCTTTGTCCCCAGGCGCGGCATGATGGTGAAGAAGAATACCAGCATCGTCACCGAACGGGCAAAAGCGTACCAGGCCAATTGCGAGGCAGCGAATTGCAGCCTTTCGGTGACCAGAATGGACCAGAACGTGCCGCGCACCGTGTTGGTGATCCCCATGATGACCATCAAGCCGGCGGTGAACAAGGTCGCGGGTGTGCGCAGGATTTGCTTGAGCACGCCCTTCGATTCGCCCACCACGGCAAACAACGGCTGGTGACGGGTCTCTTCCATACGCACCAGGCCCTGTTTGGTTTCCTTCGCCAGCGCGTTGAGGATGATAAATTTGGCCGTCATCATCACAAATGAGAGCACATACAGGCCACGGATGGTGGGGATCAGGCTGTATTTGTCGATCAAGAAGCCCGTCAGTGGAGAAACAAACGCGGCCAGCAGACCGGCAATGTAAATCCACGAGTAAATATCCACAAGCAGGTGCTCATCTGTGTCCTCGACCAACAGGCACTGCCACGAGTTGGCGGTCACACGCCACACCGCATTGACAATCGCACCCACGAGGAAATAGGCGAAGTTCTGCGCCATGGCCCAGATCAAACACGGGATGCTCCACGAGATGATGTCAAAAATGAGCGTGGTGCGCTTGCGCCCCAGTTTGTCGGTGATCGGGCCGCTCATCAGCGCCCAGAAGACCTGCAAAACCAGGCCAATACTGGTCAACAGCCCAATCTGCGCATCGGTCAAACCGAGCGCCAGCATATACACCGAAACGTAGGGTGAGTAGAGGTTGAACGGAATGCCCCACAACGGTTCAGTATACACGCACGCGCGGGCATTGCCTCGCAATTTCCGCAATGTCAGCACTAATGGATTGTTGATCATTGTCCTGCCTCTATTTTTCGTCAGCAGATTGAGCCGATTCAGCAGATTTTCTATCCGGCAAACGAGGGAGCTGCCCCGTTTGGTAAGCCTTCGAGACTCTGCTATAATTTCCACGCGGCGCGTATGCGGCAACATCCCCGTGAATCCACGGCCCTGCACACAGGCGGATCTTGAGGCGATTTGCCGGGCGGCATTATGATCTCAGGACTTGCACCCTGTCCGTCATAGAAATGGCATTGGACGCTGATTTCCGCAAATTCACGCAGATAACTTTTATCGATCTGCGAAAATCAGCGTGAATCTGCGCCCAATTCGGTAAACTGCGTAAATCCTGGATATAGTTCAACGGCGGTGTAACACAAAGAAGCCGACGCCGCCCGCAGCTAACAGCAGTACCGCAGTCGTGATGCCCAGAATCAGCGGCAGGCGTGACGGCTTCTTATTTTCTGCCGGTAAGGATTCCTGAGTCTCCTCGTAGGCTGAAGCTGGAGAACCTGTGCCATCTTGCACAAATCCTATCGCCAGATCGGTAGGCTTGGATTGATCCACCAGAAGCAGATAGGCATTGCCCAGGGTAGACCTGTAACCGCTGGCGGCCTGGGCGACGACCTGATATTGTCCAGTTGCTAACGCATCCAGACAGTATGGTTCCTGGACGCCATTGGTGGTATAGCGCATCGGTTCGCCACCAGCGCCCCGGATGGTGAACGTGATCGCCGGCAATAACAGTTCCTCAGATTGCCACACACCATCCTGATTCAGATCCTGGAAAGCAAGCAAGCATAGCTTTCCACCAGTCGATGCAACGGACTGTCCTTCGTTCTGGGCGACAGGCTCAGACAAAGTCAACGCACCGGGCGGCGGCGCACCACTTTCCAGGGTCGCGGCGGCCTGAGTCACCCCTTCTGGCCTGGAGATAATCAGCTCTTGGCCGATACTAAGCCATTCCGGATCGGCGAGAGCATTCAGCGCAATGATCTGCTCAGCAGGGACGCGGTAGTCATAGGCAATCGCGAAAAGGGTATCGCCTTCGCGCACGGTATGCACGATGCTGCCATCGGGCAATGGCGTTGCCGTTGGGATGGGAATGTATTCCACGATGCGCGTTTCCACTTCGCTTGGCGGCGAGACTTCTTCGGTAAGCTGAGGTGCTGGATTGTCCACCACCACCAATGAGGCGGTGTCGAGATACACGTCGTTGTTAACGCGGAAGAGTTGATCGACCCAATCTGCCCAGGTGTAGGTGAATACCGTCACCGTAACGTTAGTCGCCACGGCCTCGACCGAGAAATAGGTCCAGTTGTCGGTGGCGTCGAGCTCCGGCGACCAAACAATATCCGGCGACCAGGGGTTGGTACCGCCGGTGGGGTCAATACCCACTTTGGCATGCATAGGGGCGGGCTTGTTGGAAAGCGGCGCAGTAGGACAATTATTCCAGCGTTCTGCTGAGGGTGCACATGACCAGGTGACCATATAGGCGCTAAAGCGCAATTGGACCCCAGGCGTGATTCCGCCAACCTGCTGGTAAAGTCCGGCCTCGTGCTGCCCGGCAAAGCTGAAGTACTTCTGCGCCAGCGCGCCTTGATGGACGCGATAAGCGTAGTCGGCGACGCTCACGCCACGGAATTCTGGTCGCCGCCAGTAGCTACAGCCGGGGTCATCGGCGCAATAAGCAGGAATCTTGGCGTAGGCAGGTGGATTATCGACATAGAAGGCGCGCCAACCCGGAGCGATCTGCACCTCAGGAATCCCGCCCTGGAACGGCCAGGATTTGCCGGCACCCTCTTCAAAGTCACCGTTACGCAGCAGATTAACGCCCGGCTCTTGCGCCTGCGCCGTCCGCGGCGGCAGGGTTCTCAGGCTGATGACCAGACTCCCCACCAGCGCAACGATAATCCAAAACATCCGCCTGCCCGGCATGGTACAACTCCCCGCAAAAAATGTGGCCTAATGGGATGTCCCGCATCGGCCCGCACGAGATTGTAACACACCTGACATGGCTGTCAATGAAATCCGATACCGTTTGCCATTTTTCAAGGGGCCTTTTACAATACGAACAACTGCACCAATCCATAGACGACGATAAGAACAAGGAGACCCACACCATGCAAAATAACGTCAACCTCGGCATCCTCGGCTTCGCGCACGGACACGTGAACGCCTACTGCAACCGGTGGCGCGAGCGCCCGGAGATGGGCGTGCGCCTCGTCGCCGGGTGGGATCACGATGCGGCGCGGATGGAGAAGAACTGCGCCATGTATGGCCTCCGCGCTTATGCGGACGCGGATGCGCTGCTGGCAGACCCCGACGTGCAAGCGGTGATCATCGCCGCCGAAACGTCGCTGCACGCCGACCTGGTGGAGCGCGCGGCGGCGGCGGGCAAGGCGATTGTGCTGCAAAAGCCGATGGCGCTCACGCTGCCGGAAGCCGACCGCATCGTGGCGGCCGTGGAGCGCAGCGGCGTCCCGTTCACGATGGCGTGGCAGATGCGCGTGGACCCGCAGAACGTGCAGATCAAGGCGCTGCTGCAATCCGGCGAATTGGGGCAGGTGTTCATGGTGCGCCGCCGCCACGGACTGGGCGTCCATCTGTGGCCCAACTTCACCGAGTTGTGGCACGCCAGGCCGGAGCTAAACCGCGACATCTGGGCCGACGACGCCGCGCACGCCATCGATTTCATCCTGTGGCTGCTGGGCGAGCCGGAGTCGGTGACGGCGGAGATCGTCACCTTGCACGATCCGCGCGTGCCGATGGACAACGGCGTCGCGCTGTTTCGCTATCCCAACGGGCCGCTCGCGGAGGTCAGTTGCTCGTTCGTCTGCCCGGCGCTGGAGAACACGGTCGAGGTGATCGCGGAGAAGGGCAGCATCGTGCAGAACTACGGCGACGTGCCCAGTTGCAACGTCCCGCGTCCGGCGGATGCTTGCGGCCTCAAGTGGTACACGGTGGAGTCCGGCGATTGGACGTGCAGCGACATCCCCAGTCCGGCGCATCACGGCGAGCGCATCGCTGGCCTTGCAAGGCCACTGGCAGAATTCTTGCGCGGGGGTCGCCCGCCCATCGCCACGGCGGAAGAAGGCCGCACGGCGCTGCGGATGACGCTGGCGTGCTACGTCTCCGTCCGCGAGGGGCGGCGGGTGCGGCTGGATGATCCGGCGATTGATCAAGTTTGACCCCGAATTTTGCGCACGCTGAGTGCACTTTTTTGATTTGGGGTCCTATCGTTTCTGGTCGCACCTCCTGGATGGTCATGGTTTAGCGCATCGTCGCGGCAATCTGTAACAATTCATCTTTTGAAATGTGCTCCGGGTTAGCCGTCAGGATATAAGCTGTGCCTTCGTCCTCTTGCACCCAGGTCAGAGAAATCAGCCCGCTCGCCGCCGGTTCCCGGACAAACGAGGCGGGTTGGCCGTTGATCTCCACAGTCTCTTCGACTTGCATCCTGAGCCCACCCGCAGGCCACCACACATTCAGGCGCAGCGGCATTGCATCGCCTTTGGTCCATCCCGTTGAAAGCAAACCGATTTTCCCCTCAGGAGGCTCCACAAACGCTATCTGGGTTGGCTCAAGTCCATCCGGCAGCCACGTCGGAAAGTGCAGGGGAAAGGGAATTTTTTCTCGCGCCTGTTCAATATCCAGATAGACAACTTCGAGCGGCACCCGCTTCTCGGTGTTGCCCGCCGTTCTGAAAATAGCCATTGCCGGTTCTCCGACCACCCTGGCAATGGGCGTCTCAATGGCTTCGAGAATTGGGGTACGGATCTGGGGCGTCGCGCATGCGATGATCATCATCACGGTCAGAATGACTGCCGTAGCCGGACCGAGCCAACGCTGCGGGCGGCGCTCAGGAATAGTTTGAAGTCGTGCGTACAACGCTTGAGCAAATTCGGGGCGCACCGCTTCTGACAATTCACGCAAAAACTCATCATCCATCGTGATCCTCCCATTGCTTGCGTAACTGACCAACGACGCGATGTAGGATCGTACCCACGTTGGTCTCGCTGTATTTAGTCAAACGCGCAATCTCCCGATTGGTCAGTCCTGCCCCATATTTCAGGGTGATCAATTCCCGTTCACGGGGAGCGAGTTGAGCCAGCAAGACGCGCAGACGGGCCTGGTTCTCGCGTTTGGTGAGCACGTCCTCAATTGAGTCCTGCACTGCGCCCTTGGGAGCTTCTTCCAGGCGCGCTTCCCGTTGCGGTTGGCGGAAGTAGTCGCGGACCGCATTCCGCGCCAGGGTAAACAACCAGGTAGAAAAAGCGCCGAGATTGGCCTGATAACGCTGGCGGTTCCGCCAGGCTTTTTCAAAGACAGTAGCTGTCAAGTCCTCCGCTGTCATAGCGTCGCTAACCCAATAATTGAAATAATTGTACACGCGCGGCAAATACTCGGCATACACTGCTGCCCAAAATATCTCGGTTGGTGTCGTATGCGAGCCGTCTTCCTGGATTTCCGCGAGAGTTTTCATGGACTGCGTGTGTCTTTCAACGGTCATTTGTTCGATTCGGATCAACTTTGCTTAATTATACGTTCCAAACCCAAAAGTATCACAACCAGTTTCAGTAGACCCACTTTTGCTTGGTCTGGATCGCCAGATCCAGACCAGACCGGGGATCTGACGATCCCCTTGGAGCATTTTTAGATCTACTGAGTTTGAGATTTGCCTTTGACTTTTAGCGCACTCATGCGAAGATATGAGAAATTCTGTACTGGTCAACGAGAGTTTGAACTTGCCGGACGTTTTTTTACCGCAGAGTTCGCTGAGAGCGCGGAGAAATTCTATAAATCTCTGCGAGCTTTGCGCTCTCTGCGGTGCAATATGTCTTTGACCACTACAAGATATGAGAGATTCACAACTAATCTGCGGTTCAGCAGCACAGGAGAACACGTTTGTTTTCTATCGCGCCTGTGCGAGGAGCGAAGATTGAAGATAAATTCAGTCCTAAGGTAGAACATCTCTTTGAGTTACGCACACAATACGCACTGCTTATACCAAACGCACGCCGAAAATTTACCACAGAGACACGGCGGCAAGTTGCCGCGAACACAGAGAAAACCGTGTAAAAATCCTCCGTGCCCTCTGTGTCTCCGTGGTGAAATGGAAAATTTACTGCACGGTTAGTATAAATCAGGAGATAAGTATGCCACGACGACGTAAACCCAACATTCTGTTAATCGGCATCGATTCGCTGCGCGCGGATCACATGAGCTGCTACGGCTATTCCAGGCTAACGACGCCGCACATCGATCGCTTCGCGCAGGGCGGGACGCTGTTCGAGCGCACGTACAGCGCCTACATCCCCACAACCAGCGGATACGGTTCGATGCTCACGGGGATGGATGTGTTTAACACGCAGATGGTGGCGTTGCGTCACAAGGGGCCGCTGCGTCCGGAGGTGGCGACGCTGGCAGAAATCGTCAAAGGTGAAGGGTACAACACCACCTGCGTCGGCTTCCGGGGCAATCCGGCGGCGCGCGGCTTCGACACCTACCTCGACTATGCCGGTTGGGGCAGTTGGAACGAGGGCCGCAGTCCGAAGGCCGAGAATCTCAACGCGGTCACCATCCCAGAGTTGAACCGGCTGGCGAAGGAGAAAGCGCCCTTCTTCCTCTTCCTGCGCCACATGGACCCACACGCGCCCTACCTGCCCCCCGCGCCCTTCGAGCGGATGTTCTACCACGGCAACGAGTGCAATCCGCGCAACCATTCGATGGACCCGGTGATGGCGTTCAAGCCGTTCCGCGACTTCTTCGCCACGTGGATGCCGCCGGGCATCCGCGACAAGGATTACGTCATCGCGCAATATGACGGCGCAATCGCCTACATGGATGCCGCGATCCAAACGATCCTCACAGCAGTGGAGACGTTGGGCCTGCTCGATGACACTATCGTCGTCATCAACTCCGACCACGGCGAGACACTCTACGACCACGACTGCTACTTCGATCACCACGGGCTGTACGACCAGACGCTGCACGTGCCGCTGATCCTGCACTATCCGGGCAAAGTGCCCGCCGGGAAGCGCGTGGGCGGCTTCAATCGCCACCAGGATTTGGTTCCCACCCTGCTGGAACTCACCGGGATCGAAAGCGACATCGCCTTCGACGGCAAGAGCCTGATGCGGCTGGTGGACGGCTCGGTGGCCTCCTACGATAGCGAATTCTACATTACGGAATGCACGTGGATGCGCAAGCACGGCTGGCGCACGCCGGAATGGAAGCTGATTGTGGCGCTGGAGCCGGATTTCCATTTCAAGCCGGAAATCGAGTTGTATAACCTGGTCACCGACCCCGGCGAGAACCACAACGTTGCCGAGGCGGAGCCGGAGATCGTCGCCATGCTCCGCGCGCGCATGGATGCCTGGATCGCCAAACGCGAAGCCGAGACCGGCCTGCCCAACCCTATCCACCACCAGGGCGACTGGCACGGGCACGCGGGCGTCGGCGCGTTCACCAGTTCGCAGCAGGCATACAACACGCTGCACATCGGCGATCCCACGCAGGCGGCAAAGTTGCAGGCGGGGGAGAAGAAATAGAGACGGATAACGGGTAATCGGCAATTGGAAGCTGGTTACCGGTCACAAAAGTTACAAAAGCAGGAGGAACAATGGCATACAATGCTCTGCCAACAACCATTCTGAATCAAGTGGCAAACTCGATGGTTGCAACACAACGCTATGCAACCCAGGAAGAGGCTTTGTGGCACTTAGCTTTGTCGGCGGTACGTAGCAAAACGGCTTACTATCGACGGCGAATTCGAGGGCTAGAGCAAAAATACGGCATAGATTTCGATACCTTCACCGCACGTCTACAAAATCAGGCAACGCCATCGCAAGAGGATGATTGGTTAGCCTGGCGTTCAGCGCGCAGAATGTTGTCCGATTGGCAAAAGGCTTATCAGGACCTACGTAATGCACGCCCTGGTCAATAGCATACTCAAAATGCCCCATTATCCAAACATCACCACTGCACCACATCATTACCACGATGAAGACAACAAGGTCAGCGAATCTCAACTCATCGGGAATGTGCTGCAAGACCTGAACCTGGTGTTGTCTGAGATAAAGAAATGGCTGGACACCAAAGATGTTCTGACAGGATAAGCTGTTGCTGAAAAGCATCAAAACACAACTCAGGAGGATTTCTAGAATGACGCTCAACGTCGCTATCGTCGGATTGGGCAATATCGGGAACACACACGCGCGGGTATATCAACAGCGCAGTGACGTGAAATTGGTCGCGGTGTGTGACATCATCAAGGAACGGGCGGATAAAGCGGCGGCGACCTATGGCTGCCCGGCGTTCTACTCGGTGCAGGCAATGCTGAAAAGCGGCATCAGGATTGACGCCGCCAGTATGTGCACCGCCGGGAAAGAAAACGGCGGCGATCACTATCAGCCCACCATGGAGCTGCTGGAGGCCGGCATCCCCACCCTGGGCGAGAAGCCGATCTCCAACGAGATTGACAAGGCCGAGGAAATGGTCGCGCTGGCGAAGAAGAAGAACCTGCGCTACGGCATCAACCTCAACCATCGCTTCACACCCGCCGCGCGGCGGGCCAAAGAATGGGTCGAGGCCGGGCGCTTGGGCGAGATCAACATCATCAATATGACGATGTGGATCAACAACCCCAACGAGACCTCGCCGTGGTTCCACATCCGCGCGCTACACCCACACTCGCTGGACGTGATGCGCTACTTCGGCGGTGACGTGGAGAAGGTGCAGGCGTTCTTCAAGCGCGGCCCGCGCGCCGACGGCCCGGGTGGGCGGCGCGTCTGCTGGTCGAACGTGCAGGTGAACCTGCTCTTCAAGAACGGCATCATCGGTCACCTCACCGGCAGTTACGACGCGGGTGGCAGCTACGGGCTGGAAACGCTCGAAGTCGTCGGCTCGGAGGCGCGCTTCGTGCTACTCGATGCCTGCGAGCACCTCACCTTCTACCCGCGCTTCAGCCGCCAGACCGAAACCTACGACTACATTGGCGGGATGATGAGCTTTAGCGAGACGTTCGGCAGCCGCATCGGCGTGTGGGTGGAGCAGAACATCACCCAGGTCAAGCCGGAAGAGATTGACGCTTCTGGCGCGGATGCGCTCTACGTCCAACGCATCATCGAAGCCATCATCCAATCCTGGGAAACCGGGCAGGTTGTTTCACTGTAAGGGGCAAGGGGCAAGAAGCAAGGGGCAAGAGGCAAGAACGGAAATCCTGCATCTTGCATCCTGCATCTTGCATCCTGCATCTTGCATCCTGCATCCTGTTTCCTTATCGAGGTATCTATGACGACAATCACCATCATCGGCCGGGGGCACTCCGGCACACGCGCAATGTCACATACCCTTTCGGCGAGCGGCGTCTTTATGGGCAAGCCGCTCAACGTTTCCGGCGACTTGCTGCCGCCGCAGACGATGTACGATGCCTGCCGTGTCTTCGCCCGCTATGTAGACTGGCAGGGCGATCTTTCGTGGAGTTGGGAACGGGCGCTGGCCGCCAAAATCCCGGATGAGTTCAAGTTCCTCATCCACACCTACCTGACCACGGTGCGGCTGCACAACGGCGAACACAAAGGCTGGAAAATCCCGGAGACGACGCTCGTTTTCCCGTGGATTATACGGATGTTCCCGGAAATCAAGTACATCTTCTGGATCCGCGACCCGCGCGACTGTATCATCGGGCAACACCTCACCGATGACCTGCGCGACTTCGGTATCGAGTACCCACCCACCGACGACGAACGACTGCGGCGCGCCATCTCGTGGAAGTATCAGTACGACCTGGTACAGGCCACACCCAAGCCCAAGTACTGGATCGAAGTGCGGCTGGAGGACTTCGTACTGCATCAAGACGAGACGCTGGCGCGGCTGGAAGATTTCCTGGGCATCCCATTGGCGAAGATTCCGGTCAACCCGGAGGTCATCGGGCGCTGGAAGACGGACAAGAAGCCGCACGACTTCGATTTCTTCGCGCCGGCGATGCAGCAGTACGGCTATGCAAACGCGGAACAGGAAGCAATCTGAGGCATCCCATATAGCAAACCACACCGACGAAGAGAAGATTTTAACCGCGAATCACGCGAATCTTCGCCAATTTTAAGAGATTCGCGTAGATTGGCGAGATTAGCGGTTTGCTTTTGAAGAAGTTCTATACCACGAATCTGCACAAATTCACACTAACAACGTTTCCGAAGGTTATTCCCACGGCATCGAAAGTCATGCTATACTGTAGGAAACGATGCGGGAGGTATACAATGCAAACAGCAGCACAGCGGATGTCTACTGGCGTGCTTTACTCGATTGTGAGACGAGCGCGGTTAGCCGGGGTATCACGACGCCCTCTGACACTGACCCTTTCTCCAGAGGAAAGCACTGCACTAGCAGACGTTCTCACGACTGTTCTCGAAGATGATCAATCCTGGTATTGGACCGAAGCCTGGCAAGCCGGCGAACGGGCCGCAGAAGAAGACATCACAAGCGGTAGAGGAGAGGACTTCGAGACTATGGAAGCCTTTCTTGAAGACCTGGGGCTGGATCTAGCTGAGTTGAGGGCCGCATGAAGTATCGACGACTGCCGTCTTTCAAAAAGGCATTTGCGCAGTTACCTCATGATATTCAACTCAAGGCCGGAAAGGCTTTTCTTCTTTTTCAGGAAAACCCACAGCACCCATCTTTACACATCAAACGGATGCGCGGAATACCGGGCGTGTGGGAAGGTCGAATAGATATTCACTACCGTTTCACGTTTCATTATGAAGGCGACACCGCCGTTTTCCGCAACATCGGCCCCCACGATTTATTGGATCAAAACCCATAACAGATCGGTTCTCGATCATGGGAACATGAATGTCATCAGCCGGAAAAGCTGATGTGCTCCTCTTCACGGGGACTGGGAGCAGAAATGGAGGTAAAAATGCATATCGAAACCGATCTACGCAAAATCAAAGAACTTGCCCAACAACGTGAGGACGAAAACTGGAAGTTCCGTTCTTTCTTGAAAGCAAGCAGCATGCCCTCAGAAGAGCTGGATGCTATTGTCCGTGAGCTATACACGGAGGTAGCCGCTGTGATCGACTGCCAGGCTTGCGCCAACTGCTGCCGGCTTCTCGCACCAAAACCAACGCCGGCAGAGATCGATAATTTTGCAGCGACGTTGCAAATGCCGGTGGAAACATTCAAGGCCAGGTATCTGATGCAGGAAGGCGAACGCAAAGGGCAACTGTCACGGCCTTGCCCACTTCTCCGAGATAATGTCTGTTCTGTGCCGGTTGAACATCGCCCGCCGGATTGTGAGGATTACCCGTATTTGCTACGCGAAGACTTTCGGAGCCGGTTGTTTGGGGTGCTCGCCAACTAAGAAATCTGTCCAATCGTGTTCAACGTCTACGAGCAATTGAAGGCGCGCCTGTGGCACAGGCGCAGAGTGAAACACGCAAAATGGTAATGGACACAAGATAAACCATCACAGCATCACGTATCACCTATCATCCATCAAGGAGTGAACCTATGTTACGCGTCTGCGTCATCGGCATGGGGCCAATCGGCAATCGCCATGCCAGCATCTACAAGGAAGACCCTCTGGCCGAACTGGTCGGCGTGTGCGACATCATCAAGGAACGGGCGGATGCGGCGGCGGCGCGATTGGGCGTGCCAGCCTTCTATGACGCGCCGACCATGCTGGCAGCCCTCGCGCCCGACCTGTGCAGCGTCACCACGGGCGGCTACGAATATTCGAGCGACCACTATCTGCCCACGATGCAGGCGCTCGAAGCAGGTTGCCACGTGCTTGGCGAAAAACCCATCAGCAACGAGATCGAAAAGGGCGCGGAAATGGTCGCCAAAGCGCGCGAGAAGGGCGTGTGCTACGCCATCAACCTCAACCACCGCTTCACGCCCGCCGCGTATCTGGCAAAGCGCTGGCAGGATGAGGGCCGCATCGGACATCTGCTGTTCATCAACATGGCGCTGTGGATCAAGAACCCGGCGGAAAGTTCACCCTACTATATGATCAAGGCGCTGAACCCCCACTCGGTGGACATCATGCGCCACTTCGGCGGCGACATCGAGGCCGTGCAGTGTTTCGGCACGACCGCGCCGGGCCGCAGCATCATCACCACCGCGCACTTCAGCATGCGTTTCAAGAACGGCGCGGTTGGTGGCCTGACCGCCTCCTACGACATCGAACGCGGGCATCCCATGGAACGCTGCGAAGTGGCGGGCGTCAACGGGCGCTTCGTCATCGAGGACATGTGGCGCGAGGCGACGCTCTACCCGGCGGGCGACTATGTGAAGCACGTCTACACCAACCCCGTCTTCGGCGGCATGCGCGACTTCGAGGACACCTTCCGCAACCGCATCCATAAATTCCTGGAAGAAGTGACCGCCGGCGTCCCACCTGACCAGATTGACGGCTCCGGCGCCGATGGCCTCGCCGCGCAGAAAGTGCTCCATGCGGCCATCGAGTCGCTGCAAACAGAATCAATCGTTAAAGTAGACGGTAGTCGGTAGACAGTAGACAGGGGGAGAAAGCCCCTGTCTACCGTCTACTGTCTACCGTCTACCACTCAAGCAAACACCTACAGGAGAAGACACTATGAAACTTGGCGCAAATTCGGTATTGTTTGGCGCTTTCGATATGGAGACGGCGTTCAAGTATACGGCGATGGCCGGGTACGACGGCATCGAGCTTTCGGCCATCGGCGGGATGAGCGAGCATCTGGTCATCGAGCGGTGGCGAGAAATCGCGCCGGAGATCAAACGGCTGGCGCAGGCGTACAACCTGGAACTGCTGGCGATGGAGCAACCGTCGCAAGACCCGGCGATCATGGAGCAGGCATTCCAGGCAGCGGTGGAGATCGGCATCCCCATCGTCAACTGCGGGCCAGGCGGCAAGAGCGAGGACGAAGCCGCGTGGCCCAAAGTCATCGATTCGCTCGGCGCTCTGGCGGCTATGGCCGAAAAGTACGGCGTGACGTTGTGCGTCAAGGCCCACGTCGGCGCGAGCATCTACAACACACCGACGACGCTGCGCGCGATGCAGGAAATCGCGTCGCCCGCATTCGGCATTGATATGGACCCCTCGCACATCTACCGGGCGGGCGAGAATCCGGTGGAGGCCATCGCCGCCGTCATCTCCCGCGTGAAGCACGTCCACATCCGCGATTGCAAAGGCCGCCAGCACGGGCCGGGCGCGCCCGCCGATCAGGCCAACGGGCGCGGCGATATCGACCTCGTGGGCTACATCCGCGTGCTGCACGAACACGGCTACGCGGGGTCGTTGGACTTGGAGATCATCGGTACGAAGGGACAGGGCTACACCCTGGAACAGTGCATCACCATCGCCGCCGAATCGCGGGGGCATATGCAAGCGTGCCTCCAGGCCTGCGGGGCACGGTAAACTGATGCGTGAGATGAACGATACAGAACTCCGAATCAGCGGTATCGAGGCGCTGTATAAGGCGCTCGGCCTCACAGCCACGCTCAGATTCCTGTCCCTTGTCCAACACGAACCGGCGGACTACGTCGAAATCTCCCGGCGCATTTACGAAGGGCAGACGATTGACGAAATTTTCGAGCGGGCTAAACAGCACTGGGTAGAGTAACACGGCCCTGAAACACAAGTATACTTCAATTCATAGATCAGTTCACAGTGATCTCAAATGACCAAGAGAACTCAAAAAGCGTTCCGTCCGTCTGCCTGAATTGGAATGTGGCTCTATGCACGCCTACTTCCAAAGGGGCCGGCCAGCAAAACCAGTAAGGCATACCCGAAACTGTGCCTGGACCAATCTCTGGATAAAGCAGGAGGCCTTCTAAATATGCTAATTGTTCATCCGGTTTCGGTTCGAGTTTTTTGCTATCAACATACAAGGCAACCCTGTTGAAGTACTCTTCATTGCTTATCAACTCATCACCGCTCTGAATTAACGGTCCAAAGTCCAGATAGACGCAAACATTCGATTTGTGCCCCAGTTCACTCACTGGACGGTAACCTTCGTAAATAGAATCGTCGTTCAGATTAGCTTGGTACCATTCAAAAGATACTCGACTGGCCGGAGCAGGCTGGACATCCAGAATACAGTCAGGTATCGGTTCAGTCACCGGTAATGATGTTGGTAATGGAGTTGCTATATCACCAGCACATGCGCTTGCAAAGATCATCAGGAGAATGACAAGGGTTATATGGGAAATTCTGCACATCGTCCGCAGCACCCTTTCTCGGCGGCTTGAGCAAAGGCGCACCGCCCGACAAATTTCAACGTCTTTGCCGTACCGTTTGCGCACCCCACGCCACGCCGAAGCATGCCGTACACGTCAGCACAATCGCCGCGCCGGAAGCGATGCCGATGTAATACGAGAGGTACAGCCCCACTACGCCGGAGAGCGCCGCGATAACCGCCGCGAGCGCCATCATCGGCAGCATCCGCTTGGTGAGCAGGTAGGCCGTCGCCGCCGGCGTGACGAGCATGGCGACCATCAGCGCCACGCCCACCGTTTGCAGCGACACCACAATCGTCACGGCGATCAGGATGAGCAGCAGCGACTCGAAAAAGCGCGCGGGCAAGCGCAGCGTCGCCGCGAAGATGGGATCGAACGAGAGCACCAGAAATTCTTTGTAGAACGCCGCCACCGTCAGCAATACCACCCCGCCGAAAACGGCAATCAACGCGAGGTCGCCCGGCGAGACGCCGAGCACGTCGCCGAACAGAAAGTGCGTCAAATCCACCGTGTAACTGCGCGCCGTCGAGATCAACGCGATGCCCAGGGCAAACGCCCCGGCGAAGATGATGCCCGTGGCGGTGTCCTCGCGCACCTTCGTCTGCTTGCTGATCGCGCCGATGCCGAGGGAGGCCAGCACCGCCGTCCCCAGCGCCCACCAGAACAGCGGCCCGCGCGCGCCTCCGCCGACGAGGTAGCCCACCGCCACGCCCGGCAGAATCGAGTGCGCCAGCGCATCGCCGAAGAACGCCATCCCCCGCAGCACCACGTAAGTCCCCACGACGGCGCAGACCACGCCCACCATCACTGCCGCCAGCAGACCGCGCACCATAAAGGCGTACTGCAACGGCGCAATCAACCAGTCGAGCGGGTTAGTCATGGCGATGATCTCCACCGCAGCACGTATCGCCCACCGCCACCAGCCCGCCATTGACCGGCATCAGGTGCAAGTGCCCGCCATACGCCGCCATCAACCGCTCCGGCGTGAACACGTCCGCCGGCTCGCCGAAGCCGAGCAGCCGCCGGTTCAGCAGCATCACCCGGTCGAAGTACTGCACCGCCTGATCCAGGTCGTGGGTGGACAGCATAATCGTCACGCCGCGCGCGCGGAGGTCGCGGAGCAACTGGAAGATGCCCTCCTGCGACGGCACATCCAGCCCGGTGAGTGGCTCGTCCATCAGCATCAGCTCGGCTTGCTGCGCCAACGCGCGGGCGATGAACATCCGCTGCTGCTGCCCGCCCGAAAGTTCGCTGATCTGCCGCTTTGCCAGGTCCGCAATGCCCACCAATTCCAGACATTCCTGCACCTGAGCATGATCGCGCTTACCGGGCTGACGGAACAGCCCCAACTGCCCGATCCGCCCCATCAGCACCACGTCGCGCACCGTCACCGGGAACTGCCAATCCACGGCGGTGCGCTGCGGCACGTAGGCGATGCAGATGTGGCCCCCCGGCCCGTGCCCGTAGACCGTCACCACGCCGGACGTCGGCGCGAGCACGCCCGCCACGGCCTTGAGCAGCGTGCTCTTGCCCGCGCCGTTCGGCCCGACGACGGCGACCTGCTCGCCCGCGCGCAGATCGAACGTCACGTCATCCAGCGCGGCGTGGCCGTTGTAGCGCACCGTCAACCTGGAGACGGACAGAATCGGCGTGCCCGGCTGGTGCGCCGCGTGGTGGCGGGTGAGCATGGATTTGAGGGGGATGGTGAAGGATGACATCGTCAACCGCTCAAGTCACTGCCGCAAGATGCAACGGACGCTGCGTCAAATGCGGATTGATCAACCGCGAGCGTGGCGGCGCAAGCGCCTCAATTTCTACATACACGAGGTTTTGCGCGCCAAGCTGCTGCGCCTTATGCGCCGTCTCCAGATTGATACGGTAAAGTTCCGGGTCATCTTTAGGCAACAACACGACCTCAGCGTCTTCTGGAATCTGCGCCAGCAAACGCGGATTTTCCTGCAAATACCGCTCGAACTCAAAAGACAGCGTGATATTTTTCTCTATAATCGTTTCCTGATCGTACTTCATCTTTGCATCTCCTGTTCATAAACAGCGCGATACTGGCGCCAGTTCATCTTGAGATCACGCTCGCCAAGCGTCAAAACTTCTTCCGTCGTATAACCGCGAAACTCCTTTTTCTCTTGCGCCCCATCGGGGTGCAACAAATCCCGATGTGGATACCCATGCGCCGTGTCATAGCGCACAATAGCGCGCCACTCATTCTCGATCCAGGCCTCATACTGCACAGAAAAACGTGCAATCTACCCGCGCACCAAACGGTGGAAATAGCGAAAACGATCAACCCGCTCTGGCGAGAGATAGAAAGTGTACGTTTTGTCCATAAGTCAGCTACCTCAAGCCTTCCACAATCACTCTCACATTGTAGAACGTTAACCCTGAGAAAGCAAGAATCGGCGTGCCCGGCTGGTGCGGCGCGTGGTGGTGCGTGTGCATGGATTTGAGAGGTTTACTGAAGTTTACCACTTGTTATATCACCCTCTACCAGAGAAAGGGCCATCGTACCAATATATTTCGCCCCTAAAGAACAGGAAAGATCGAACTTTGCATTTGGTTCGATGAATCCTGTTCTGCGAATCTTGATACACAACTCAATACACACTGTTTGCGCTATCAAATTCAAACCAGACTTTGGAAATCTCAACTACGGAGCATCCCTTTTGATACAGATATTCAGTAATCTGGTTTGTATCTTTACCATACTGAATATACGCGAAAATGATCGCTATCAGAATCCCTACGATAATGAGACCGGGATCGAAGCCAGGATTTTCCATATACGCAAGCTCCTCACGAATCAACCAACTTTTCAGACAGTTTTGAAATCAATAGGGCACATCGTCCTTCCAGTAGATAGAGCCATCGTAGAAAAGACCTGAGGGAATCATACAACGGTTCTGATGCTGCTGTTGTCTGTTGTCAGTATATGTCACGTCATACTCATTGTGGCGCTCACTACCTCCAAACCAGACCTTGGTGATGGTTATATCCGTTGCCCCCCTGCTGTGCAGGTAGGTGTAAATTCGCCTCTTGTCCCTTCTGTATCCTGCGTAGGCTACACCCACGACAACGAGAATAGCGACCGCAAACATCGCACCGACAAATGGCTCGCTCACTATGACCGTCCTTGTATATGCATTCGGAACGAAGTATTGTTACGGTTAATATAAACTTTGAGATCAACAGGATGTATCATCCTTCCAGTAAATAGCCCCTTCCTCGAAAAGACTCGTTCGAATAATGCAACGATCTACATGGACATTATGCTTGATGTCAGTATAAATCACGTCATACACATTATGCCAACGATCGCCTTCAGACCAAACTTTGACAATGTTTATATCCGTTGCCCCTTTGCCGTGTAGACAAAGGTGAATGCGCCTGGCATCCCTTTTGTATTTAGCGTATTCTACGCCCACAACAATAAGAATGGCTACCGGAATAAGCACAATCATAAATGGATCATCCATCACAACCGTCCTTGTACTTGTACTAAAGACAGGAGGTTATCACTTCAATCCCTCCACCATCGCCCCCACATTGTACTTCACATAGCCCAAATAGCTATCCGCCTCCCCACCCGGCGCGGTGAGCGAGCCGGTATACAGGAACACCAGCCTGACACCGGTATCCTCCGCGACGCGCTGCGCGAGGGCGGGGTTGACGGTGCTGCCGACGAAGACGGCCTTGACGCCGTAAGCGCGGATGCGGTCTTCGAGGTCGGCGAGGTCGCGCGCGGAGGGTTGCGCGGCGGTGCTGTAGCCGGGGACGACCGCGCCGACCTGCTCGAAGCCGTAACGTTGCGCGAAGTAGGCGAACGTCTCGTGGTCGGTGACGAGCTTGCGGTTCTCCGCCGGAATCGCCGCCACCTGTTCCCGCACCCAGGCGTCCAGCTCGCGGAGTTGGGCTCGATAGGCGTCGGCGTTGGCACGGTAGTCGGCGGCGTGGGCGGGATCGTGCAGGACGAGCGCGGCTTCGATGTTGTCCACCCAGCGCAACACGTTGTTGGGATCGGTCCAGGTGTGCGGGTCAACGCCCTCGTGGCCGTGATCGTCTGTAGCGTCGTGCGCCACCTCAATGAACGTCACGCCCTCGGAAACTTCCACCACCTCCGCATCGCCGCCGGCATTGTCGAGCAGTCGTTCGAGGAACGCTTCCAGCCCCGCGCCGTTCGCAAAGATGACGCCGGCATCCGCCACTTTCGCCATGTCCTGCGGACTGGGATCGAACACGTGCGGGTCCGCGCCCACCGGCAGTAGCACCGTCAAATCAATCGCGTCGCCGCCCACCTGCGCGACCACGTCCCCCACAATCGTCGTCGTGGCGACCACGCGCAGTTTATCCCCCCGCGCCGCCGGTTTCCCCGTACACGCGCTCACCATCGTCAACACAACCAACACCGCCGCTATCCATAACCATCGCTTCATGCACTCACCCCCTCAATGTCAACGGATTGAACGGATTTTAACGGATCAGGAAGAGAAAAATCCGTTTCATCCGTTTAATCCGTTGACAAAACTTTATTCATTCATACACTCACCATTTCAATGTCAACGGATTGAACGGATTTTAACGGATCAGGAAGAGAAAAATCCGTTTCATCCGTTTAATCCGTTGACAAAACTTTATTCATTCATACACTCACCATTTCAATGTCAACGGATTGAACGGATTAGTAAAATCCGTTTCATCCGTTTAATCCGTTGACAAAACTTTGTTCATTCTTCCAGACCGTGTGCTGCCAGCAAGGAAGCGTTGGTCAAGATATCCGCCGTGGCGCCATCGGCGACGACGCGCCCCCCGTCCAAAACCACGGTGCGGGGCAACAGCTCCCGCACCATATTGAGGTCGTGCGTCGCCACGAGCATCGTCTGGGGCAGCGAGCGCAGCAGGTTGATGAAGCTGCGCCGTCCGCGCGGATCGAGGCCGCCGGTCGGCTCATCCAACACCAGGATTTCCGGGTCCATCGCCAGCACTGTCGCCAGGGCCACACGCTTCTTTTCACCCGTGCTCAGGTGATACGAAACGCGCGCCGCGTAATCCGCGATGCCCACCGTCGCCAACGCTTGCGCCACGCGCGCGCGCACCTCGGCTTCAGGGAGGCCCTGGTACAACAGGCCAAATGCCACGTCGTCGAAGACCGTCGGCGAGAAAAGCTGGTCGTCGGGATTCTGGAAGACCAGCCCCACCCCGGCCCGCACCTTCCCCAGGTTCTCCTTGCGCACCGCAAGACCACACGCGCGCACTGTCCCATCCACGGAGGTCAAAATGCCGTTGAGGTGCAACAGCAGCGTGGACTTGCCCGCGCCGTTCGGCCCGACGAGCGCGACCTTCTCGCCCATCCCGATGTGCAGCGAAACATCGTGCAGCGCGCGCCGCCCGTCGGGATAAGCATAAGAGAGATGTTCAACTTCAATCGTATGGTGCACGTCAGCTCCTAAAAACCACAGAGACACGGAGATCACAGAGAGAATATGACGACCTCTGTGCCCTCTGTGTCTCCGAGGTAAAATTTCTATGACCAGCTACACACAAAAAGTCACGCACGTCCGGTTGAACATGCGTGACCTTCAGTATACCCGAAATGAGAAGTTGGACAACAGCTTACCGACCTGGTGTCGGTGACGTAACCGAGACCTCCACCGTAACGTAACCGTCGTTGTCGCTGAGAATATCATCGTTGATGCGCAGGTACAGCAAACCGCCGCGGTCCGCGTAGAAAGTTCCACCGCGTCCTACGATGAAGGGGGGGCCATCCTCGCCGATGCGACCAAGCAACACCCCGCCCGCAACGCCACTGACCGGATAGTAGCTCGGTGCGGGATAGCGCTTATGCCCTTCCGGGCCGTGGTACTCGCCCGGTGTGTAGAGCCACGTCCCCTGCGCGCGCAAGCGAATGAGATCGCCCTCGTTCACCTGCACCCCCACGCTCTGCCAATCGCGGTAGGCGTAGATGCGCGGCTGCGACAAGGCATCGTGACGCAGCGGCCCGAGGCCGCGCCGCGCCACCCCGATCCCCACACCGACCAGCATAATCACCGCTAGAAACACAAGGATCCATACACGTTTCATAGCCAGCTCCTTTTGCGGTAGACGGTAGACGGTAGTCGGTAGACGGTAGACAGGCGGACATGGCTTTCCCGTCTACTGTCTACTGTCTACCGTCTACTCCCCCCCCGTCCGCAGTTCGACGACGGGAACAGTGTCGCCGGAGCCACCACTGATGATCCATTTGCTGTTGTCCTTCAACTGCTCTGCGATGAGCAACTGGATGTACTTCTCGCCCAGCTCCCCCTTGCCTTGTAGCGCGGCAAGGATGGCCTGCATGGCCTCGCGCTCGGCGGCGGAGGTGAGAGCAATGCGCTGCGCGTCGGCTTCGGCCAGCGCGGTGATTTCATAGGCGTTCCCCTCGGCTTTCTTTTGCGCCGCATAGAAATCGGCGTCCGCGAGAGTGCGACGCTGCGCGGCCTCGGCCTGCGCCTGCTCCTGCCGCTGCACCGCGACCATGCGATCCTTGATCGCCGTCACCACTTCTTCCGGTGGGGAAGCGGACTGAATCTGCACCGTGACAAACTGCACGCCGTACTGCTGCTCCTTCTCACGGAGCGCCGCCATCACCTCGGTGTTCATCTCGGCGCGGCTGTGCATCACCTCGGTCATGTCTTTTGTGTTGACGACGTCCCGCAGCTTGCCCTGGACGAATTCAAAGATAATGCGCTCCGGGTCATCCACCTCCAGCGCGAACCGCTGCGGATCGGTGACGCGGTAGGTGTACTGCAACGAGACATCCATCGTCACATCGTCGGACGTCATCGCCGCCACGCGCTCCACGTAGCCCAACCGCTCGTTCACCTTGACAATGATCACCGTATCCACCAGCGGAATCTGCACGTGCCAGCCGGGTTCATCCACCGAGATAAAACGCCCACCCCGCAGATGCAGGCCGCGCTCGTAAGCGTGGATTTTGTAGACGGCCGAACGCCCTACCACCACCAACACCACCAGCGCCACCACTGCCGCCAGCAGAATCGTCGCCAGTTTGAACAGCCGGTCAATTACCCCCAGCGGAGACTCCCGCACCGGTCGATTGCCTTCAGTAGAAACCATCGTTTGTGTCATCTTAACCTCCATCGTCTAGTGATCAAATGGGATGACTCCCATTTTTACCCCCAGTCTAGCAGAGATGACACACGTGCGCTACTGTAGAAACCTACAGTTTGCCTCATTCCAAATGCGCCTGCGCCCACACTGCGGCCTCGACCCGCGAGATAACGCCAAGTTTGCGCAGGATATTGCTGACGTGAAAATCCACCGTGCGCACGGTGATGTATAGCGCCTGCGCGATCTCCTTGTTGCTCAACCCGTCAGCGACACAGCGCAGCACTTCCCGCTCGCGCTCGGTAAGGGTGTCGCGGACACGCGCGACTTCCGCCTGCCAACGCTTGACGCGCGCCATCTGCTCAGGCGTCCACAATCGTTCGCCGCGCATTGCCGCCTGGACCGCCGCAACGATCTGGCCCGGCGCTTCGTTCTTCAGCAGATAGCCCACCGCGCCCGCCGCCAACATCCCGGCCAGATAACGGTCGTCGTCATAGGCAGATAGGGCCACCACACGCACCGGCAACCCACGCCGGACCAGCGCCTCCGCCACCGCCGTCCCTTCGATTTTGGGCAGTTGGCAATCCAACACCGCCACGTCCGGCTGCAGGCTCTCGATCAGCGCCAGAGCCGCCTCGCCATCGTCCGCTTCGCCCACCACCTCGATGTCAGAAGCGCGATCCAACAACACGCGCAGTCCCATCCGCAGCGCGGGGTGGTCATCGGCAAGCAATACACGAATTAGAGTTGTCTGCATGTTTTGTCAACGGATTAAACGGATGAAACGGATTCTGATTTCTTTTCAGAAAACTTTTACCGCTGAGAACGCAGAGTTCGCCGAAGTTTTAAGGATTCTTCTGCGTTCTCAGCGAACTCTGCGGTTAAAAATCTATTCACCGCGCAACAAGACGTCGAATTCCTCGGCGGCATCCACCAAACGGCCTGGCTTGCGGGTGAGGCTGAACCAGTCCCATTGGTCGCTGTGCGGGAAGTCGTCGAGGAACCAGACCAGCGCCACAATCTGCGGCTCGGCGTTGACCACGTCCAACGCCGCCGTCAGCCAACCGCGCGGATAGTTCTGCGCCGGCGGGATATTGGCCTCACGGTCGTAAGTGTTGGTGGAGATGATGTAGACGGGCAACCCGCGCGTGGTCGGATAGGCGTTGATGATGTCCAGCCAGTCGCGGTAGACGCCGAAGCCCACCCGCGCCCCATTCCATGCCGCGCGGCGCATGTCCACGCGCGGTTCGTCGGCGCGAAGCGTACCCGAAAGTTCCGGCGCATCCGGCAGGCCCGGCGCTTGTACGTCAAAGCCGTCCGGTGTGGCGAGCGGAATACCCACCGCCGCCTTCGCTTGGGCGCCTTCATCCAACAGAGCGACGAGGGTGTGCATGTAATTGAGCCATGGCGCATCCACAGTATAAGGCCGGTCGCCGTCCTGATCGACGCTCCACGGCCGTAACGGCCCCACGAGCACCCGCGCGTTTGGGTTCTCGGCGCGGATCGTCTGCACGACGTTGTCGGTATGGGTCTCGTCTTCACCGTAACCGTTGAAGACGCGCGCATACCACGCCGGCGTTACTGCGCGTTCTGGCACCAGCGCGTTGGCCTCCGCCGTGTTGAAATCCGCCCCAACGATGAAGCCGTATACCTCCCGCAACCGCGCGTCACGCGCCAGGCGGCGGAAGTATTCGAGGTACTCCGTGAGCGCCAGATAATCGTCTACCGCAGGGACACTCTGCGCCTGATCGTAGTCCACGCGCACCAGCACCCGCAAGCCTTTACTGTGGTGGACGGCGATCCGCGCCGCCAGATCATCCACGCCCCAAAACGCTTCCTCGGCTTGCCGGGCATACGTCACCTCCACGGCCCACCCACTGCGCCCACGCCAATCCCGCGCCACGTTGGGTAGCACCAGGCCGAGCTTCGTCGGCGTCGCAGAGACGCGGGCGGGCGTCACTTCGCCAAGCGTAAACCGGCCCCGCTCCACGCAACCGGTGTGGCAATCGTGGTAGAAGCGCACTTCGTACCCGGCGCTTTCGGGGACGGTGAATGTCCAGCGCCACCGCCACGTGTCGCCATAGCGCACGCCCTGCCCCAACGACGTTGCCGGGACATCATCCACCGTGAGCGTGACGAACGTCCAGGGCGTCACGTCCGTCACCAGCGCAGTCGCCGTTTCGCCAGGCTGCGGCAAGGCCGGCTCGAACGCCAGGCGCGGCCACGACAATCCGCTTTCATTGCCAGGAACGACGTAGACTTTCCCGCGAATCGGCAGCAGCCAGTAACCGGCGATAAGCCCTATCACCAGCAAAGCTCCCCACCATTTACGAATTACGAATTGCGAATGACGAATCACGAATCCCCAATCCCTAACCACTTTGCTTAGAGCGGATCGCCAGATCCGCAAAGCCTGCCCAACGCGCCGGGATCTGCCGATCCGCAGCAAGCATAAAACGATGAATTCTCAATCACGGATCACAAACTTCGCGCAGGTGCCTGCCCCATCCATCCCCGGACTCTCGATCACCAGTTCACTTTCGTGACGCCGCAAAATTTCCGCGACGAGGGACAGCCCCAGTCCGCTACCTTCGACCCCTTTGGGCGCGGCGCGATAAAAACGGCGGGCGATGTACGGCAGGTGTTCCGGCGGGATGCCAGGGCCGGTATCGCAAACAGAGCAGGCGATACCGCCTTCGGTGCGGCGCAGCGACACGGTGACGCGATCACCGGGACGCGCGTATTTGAAGGCGTTGTCCAGCAGATTGAGGAACACTTGCCGCAAGCGGTCGGCATTGGCGGGGACGAAGGGCAGCGGCGATTCTGCTTCCAGCGAGAGCGCCATCTGCCGCTCCACTGCGCGCGGCGTGGAGTGCAACACGACCTCTTCGACCAGGGCCACCAGATCCACCGGGCGACGCGGGAGTTCCGACGCAGTCTCCAGGCGGCCCAGTTCGAGCATATCATTGAGCAAGCGCGCCATGCGTTGCGCCTCGTCTTTGGCGAACGCGAGCGACTGCTGTTGCACCTCCTGCCCCACGTCGCTCAGGCCCAGGATTTCGAGATGCGTGAGAATCGTGGCGATCGGCGTGCGCAACTCGTGCCCCAAGTCGTTGATGAGCGCGCGCCCGGCCTGCTCGGTGCGTTGCTGCGCGGTGACGTCGAGCAGGAAAACGAAATCTCGCCCATTCCAGGGGATCACCCACCACCGCGCCGTCTGCCCGGAGGCAAACGTGACCGTGCGATAGCGCCCCACCCCCGGAGCAGCGGTCTCCTGGCGAGCAGCGGCGCGGTCGGCGGCGAGCAGTGGCATCCAATCCGTATCGGGTAACGCACCCATCCCTTCAGGAAGATGCAACAAGCGGCGCGCGTAGGGATTGGCGTAACGCACATCCCCGCCCTCCAACGCTGCTACGCCGAATGGCGCGTCATCCAACACGCCCAGCAGCGAACCGCCATCGGGCAGATTCGCAACCGGGCGCGTGCGGCGTCTCGCCAGCCAGTACCCCCCGCCGGCAACCGCCAGCAGCAGAACAAGCAGGGCAAAAAGCAGCGTTTTGAGATCAAAGGTCAACATATCGATCAGCCAACGGGTTTGCATGCGGATAACAACACAGCACCTTATCCAGATACTCGATCCCACAGAAATACGGGCAGATCGAGACGTTCTTCACCGCACAGCGGTGTTTCGTTATCCCTTCGACTTCGTTCCAGGGGCACGCATCCTGCTGCCAGGCGATGTCCCCGCCCGGCGTCGCCAGGTCGATGTCCATATTCGCGCCATTCAGTTTGCGTATGGGTGTGTTCATTTGCACTCCAGGTAGGACGCAGATTTACGCGGATTGATGCAGATTTTGTAGAATCGGCGTTCATCCGCGTGCATCTGCGTCCAATCAATCATCTCAATGTCACCCTTACGGTCTTGATCTCAAACGCGCGAAAGTCCAGGACCATCTGACCATCTTGCACGGGCACATCATCTTGCGGCCGTTCCAGCATATCGGTAAGGCAAGCCGCTTCAACCGGCAGCGCAGTCGTCAACGTGGCGCGTGTCGCCATCCGCTTGGCTTCATACAGGCGCACAATCACATCGGGCGAGCCATCCTCGGCGGGCTTGACGGCCTCGATGATGACGTTTGGCGCGTCCACCGCAAACAGTGAGGCGGTGCCCGCATCGCCAGGCGCGGTAAGTGGGGGGATATTCAGATCATAGCCCTCGCGGACAACGTCGCTGTCGGCGAAGCTGCCGTTCCAGGCGTAGAAGGCGTAGGTGAACGTCTGCACCCCCTGGTCGGCGGTCATATCCGGGGCCAACGGCGACCTGAGCAGCGTCAGGTTGATGCTGTTGCCGAGCACGTTGACGCCGTACTTGCAGTCGTTGAGCACCGCGCAGCCGCGATTTTCCTCTGCCAGCGCCGTCCACTTGTGGTTGGCGACCTCGAACCGGTCGGCGTCGAAGGGGCGTGAGCGGTGGTTGGGGCGGCGGATATGGCCGAACTGGATCTCGTGGATCGCCTCGTGCGCGTGAACGTTCACCGGGAAGGCGACCTTGAGCAGCTTGTGCCGCTCGCGCCAGTCCACGGTGGTGACGAAATCCACCCGGCGACTGCCGCGTCGCAAGCGGATCTCCTGCGTCAGTGTGGAATCGTGCAAGCGGCGGGTGACGCTCAAAATGGCGACCAACGGACCGGCGGTGACCAACTCGAACGTTGCCGGCTCGTCGAGCGCCACGGGCGTCTGCTCATACATACTGTCAATGTCCCAGGCGTCGAAGCGCGAGGGGACGTCCTTGTACATCTTGAAACTGTTGCACGGCCCGGCAGCCAACTCACGCTGCGTCTCCTTGTCGAAAATGCTGGTGATCTGCCCGTAGGCGTCGAAGGTCAGGCGCAACACGTCATTTTCCAACAAAATAGGAGATGCAATAGGTGTCACCTCTACCGCGCCGGGATCGGGAAGCAAGTGAACGTCGGCCTGCGCCAGCGTCGTCCAGCCGCAAGCAGGGATGCGCACCTCAGTGTAGGTTGTATCGCCTACCGTCTGCACCGGCAGCACGCGAGCGTCGGCCGTCTGCACGCCGAGCCAGCCAGCCGGGAGCGCGACCATAACATCTCGCTCCCATGAAAGGGAGTTGAAAACGGTCAAGACCTGACAGGTCTCAGAAGACCTGTCAGGTCTAATAGCCAGCGCATCCAACGCGGATTCAGTCACGCGCTTCGCTGCGGCGATTACGCCTGCATACGCGGCTTCGGCCTCTTCGTAGACGCGGTGAATGGACGATCCCGGCAGGATGTCGTGGAACTGATTGAGCAGAACGGCCTTCCACGCGCCATCCAGCGTCGCCGCCGTAAAGTCGAAGCCTTTGAGCGCGCGTGCCGCGACCCCCCACAGTTCCGCCTCGCGCAGCGCCAACTCACTCTTGCGGTTGCCCTTCTTCGTCTTAGCCTGCGAGGTGAGCACGCCCCGGTGCGCCTGGAAGTACAATTCGCCAACGTAACGCACGTCGGGCCAGCCGCGCGCATCCTGGTCCTTGAAGTAATCGAGGGGATGCGCAATCCTGAACTTCGGCGCGCCTTCCAGGTTGGTGAGCCGACGGGCAAATTCCAAATGATCGCGGGTGGGGCCGCCACCGCCATCGCCATACCCGAAGGGGTACAGCCGCGTGGCGAAGCCATCCTTCTGCACGCGCTCGTTCCAACGTTGGATGACGCTGCTGGGATCGACGCGCGCGTTGTAATCGTTGTGCAGGTGGACGAAGACCTCGGAGCCGTCGATGCCTTCCCAGACGAAGGTGTTGTACGGGAAGGGATCACCGCCGTGGTACGCCCAGAAAATCTTCTGCGTGGAGAAGTACTTGACACCGCAGCCGCGCATAATCTGTGGGAGCGCGCCGGAATAGCCAAAGACGTCCGGCAACCAGAGCAGCTCGCAATCCACGCCGAACTCGTCTTTGTAGAAGCGCTTGCCGTGCACGAACTGGCGGATCAGCGCCTCGCCACCGGAGATATTGGTGTCCGGCTCGACCCACGTTCCGCCTTCGACGATGAACTGCCCGGCCCGCGCCGCGTCCTTGATCCGTGCGTAGATGTCGGGGTAGCGCTGCTGCAACATCCAGAAGAGATGGGGCTGGCTTTGCAGGAACTTGTACTCAGGATACTCCGCCATCAACGCTAACTGCGTCGCCATCGTACGCCCGGCCTTGCGCTCGGTCTCTTGCAGCGGCCACAGCCACGCCACGTCGATGTGCGAGTGGCCGAAGGCGAACATCTCCGGCGTGGTGGAACCGTTCACGCAGTCCAGCAGCGGCTTGAGCCGCGCGCGCCCCGCCGCAACCGTCGCCAGCATCTCGGCCTCGGGTACCTCGAAGTCCACAATCAACGTGAAATCGCGCAACCCCTGGTCGATCTCCATCACCCGCAGCGAGTTCGCGTCCAGGTTCTCGCGCAGTTGCCAAAGCGTCATCACATCCACCCACAGTTGGTAGACTTCCTCCTGCCACACGCCAAACGTCGTCAGGCCGACGACGGCCTGGGTGGGGCCGGGTTCGGGGACAGTCTCACGATCGGGCGGCGTTGGCCCGGTTTCACAATTGCGCGGTCCGTGCCCGGCGTAAGCTTCGACAAGCACGTCGTAGCGCGTTCCGGGGACGCCATCCAGCGCCAGCGTGATCTCGCGGTGCTCGCGGTCGCACGCACCGGCAGCGAACGGATGTTTTTTATCCGCGCCATTCAAAAAAACGATGCTCTCCGCCCCCACATCTACTGCCAAAACAATGCGCTTTCCGGCAGCCGCATCGGGCAAGTCGAAACTGCCCTTGAACCAGCCATACTCCCACTTCGCGCCCCAGGCTGTGCCGGGCGGCATAGGGAAGAAATCGCGGGAGGCGGCCTCTTCGGGCGTCAGTTGTTCCAGGGTAACAAAGCCTTCCAGAGCCACAGTGCCAAGCGGCTGATAGAAATGGCGTTGTAGTTCTTCATACCAGTGATAAATCCGATCTTTCCATTCAATTGTCAAAGCCATGTTGAACTCCTCTTGGTAAAATTGAGAACAGAGATTTACGACGCTATGTGACCATTTTACTATGATTCCGTTAAGAATCCGAATCCATGCCAAACCCCGGATACATTTCAGAATGGGGGGTGACTGATCAGCTGGCCTCCGGGCGATGCTCAGGCCGGTCTCCAGACCGCGCCTGCGCATCGCCTGATCCGGGGAGTGGCGCGGTCAGAGACCGGCCACAGCGAGCATTGCCCCTGAATTGAAATGCACCTCCCAACCCCAGAGAATAGGAGATTTTACAAAACGTTAACAAAGATCTTATGTATTTTTTAGAATAGTGTGATATAATACCTCTGGATGTAAGGGGGAAACATCTACTTAACAGTTGAATATTGTATTCGCCGAATGTGACGCACGATACACAACGGGGGAACCAAACGGGGGGCGAATCACCAGAATGGTGAGGGGGAGCTTCTTTAACCCCAGCCCGACAGCTAACCTCGTAGGCGTAAAAGAAGGACACCCATAGACAAGGTGCCCTTTTTTGTTGCCATACACAAAGTGCACCTCTGATGTGGGGAACTTCACGAACACAAAGGAGGCATACAATGGAAAATTGGCTTTTCTTGAATTACGTAGCGACACTTGAGGCTGAAGAGCGAGCACGTCAGCTCAGGAAAGAACCGGTCAAGCGCGCGGCTTTTGGCCGGAGTTGGTTAAGAAACTTCGTACGTTACATAACCAGTTCTCTCTCGTAGCGACTGAATACCGGACGGCCCTTGTCGCTGCTTTCCCCCCTCGGGTCGTTTTGGTTTAACAATGGAATAAGATACTCGCCGAATGTGCGCAGTTCGACTGTGCAGAACGGGGGACCCAAAACCGGGGCGAATCGTCAGGTCGCAGCCTGATGAGGGGTCATCTTCTTTGGCCCAAGCCCGACAGCTAACCTCGTAGGCGTTAAAGAAGGACACCCAACCACAGGGCGTCCTTTTTTGTTGGCGCGCTCCTGTCGTTGGATCGGTCTTTCAAAGGGTATCCAGCAAAAAGGAGGTGTGCAATGGAAATGTGGATGAATTCGTATCTGTTGGCGCAGATCATCACTGAGGAGCGGCTGCAGCAACACAGACGAGAACCGGTTGTGCTCTTCAACTTCAACTGGTTGCGGCCCATTGTGAAGAGCCTTGTCGGTCTCTTCCTGTAACTCTTCATAACCAGGAGTCCTTGAAAGGCAATGCCTTTCAAGGACTTTTCTTTTTTAGCAACAGCTCACGCGATTCGCCCGCGACAGCATCGAAATGCGCGTCTAGCGCCCCATTGAGACCACGCAGGCCCGCAACGACCGCTTCCGCCCAATCCAGATAGGCAATCAGACGCTCGTGCGACCAGCCCTCGGGCGAATTATGGCTGACGTCATAGACGTTGTCGATTTTATCCGCCAGCTTGATCAGCCTTGCCGCAGTCGAAAGGTGCGGCGCGTGCTCGATTTGCAGTTGCTTGCGCGTGGCTTTGGGCAGCGTCTTATCATCGGTCACTTCCCGAACAATCGCCAGAATTTCCGTGCCGAAAAGTGCCTCAAGTTCGTCGGCGGTCGTGGCTGTGTCTTCCAACGTGTCATGTAATAGCGCAGCGACCAACGTGGGCACATCCCGCACCTCACCCACGCGCCAGAGCAGGTCGGTCACGCGAATCAGGTGATTGACGTAAGGCAGTTGATCGTGTCCCTTACGGCGCTGGTTCTGGTGCTTGTCCGCTGCGAACGTAAGCGCACGCACGAACATGTCGAAATCCTGTTCACTGAACATGGGGCCTCCTTGCAGCGATGCGCTGGCGCAAATCCTCCAATTCCGCTTCGGTAAGCAACTCCTCGGGCTGCGGCTCGACCACGCCCAACAGCCGCACGCGCAATTCACGGTGGGTCAGCCACTCGTCGCCTGGCCCCATCGTCGTGCGTGGGTGCGCCTCGACATCCGCCGGCGCAACGGCTTCGTCGATGACGTAGAGGTAGCCGGGCTGCGTGCCGTTGTGTTTGATGGCGCCGGTATCATCTAGCGAAACGATCACCGGTTTGTGCGAGAAAATCCGCGCCAGGTCGCGCCGTTGCGTGATTGTGCTGCCGACGCGCAATGTCGTCAACTCGAAAGGTGAACCGTGATACCAGGGTTGGGTGTAGTCCATTTATTGTTAGTCCTGTAGTCGTTAGTCGGATAATCGGGCGGCGCGGGCTTTTTCGACGCGCCGCCAGATGGTTTCGTCGCGTTGATACATCCGCAGAGCTTCGAGCGCAGCGTCGGCGTGAACGCGCGCCTCGTGGCGGACAATGTCCAGCAGGTAAGCAAGGGCCGGTTCTACACGCAAAGTCGCCAGCGCGAGCAACAACGTCCGGCGGCGTTCCGCATCGAAGGTGTCTTCCCACGCATCGCGCAACACGGCAAACGCACTTTCCTGCCGCGACTCACCCAACGCCAGCGCCGCGGATTCGGCAATCGCGGGATCGGTGGATTTCAGATACTCCGCCACAAACGGCAGCGATGTGTCTACGTCAAGTTTCAACAGCGCCAGGAAACACTCGTAGAGCACTCCGGCATGTGTGTCACCGGTGAGGACCTTGAAACGCAACAGAGGGATGCTCGCCGGGTCGCCGCTGTAGGCGAGCGCCCGCGCCGCCGCAATCCGTGCGTCGGATTCGGGGTCGGCGAGCAGGTGCGCCAGTTCGAGCAGCGCGTGGCGAGAGCGCATCGCCACCAAACCGAGCGCGCACGCGCCACGCAACGGGGCGGCGGTATCCACCTGCCCACCCCACACCGGCTCCATCTGTACATGACGAACGCCTTGCAAGAACACCGCTTCGGCAGCACACTCGCACGCGCGCAAGGCGTTGGCAATCGCAGTTTTCGCCCGGCAGCCGGGATCGGTTTTGGCGGAATTGCGCATCAACGCCGCAAAGGCCGCCGTGAGATCAGGCTCCAGGTCGGCAAGTTCCGCTTCGCCGACGATTTCAGCCGCCGCTGCAACGACGTGACTGCTGTGGTCTGCTAAAGCCTGGCGCAGTTGGGCCAGCACATCTTCGGTGATAGGGGCAGTCCGCAAGGCGTGGAGTGCAGAGAGTTGGTCTTCGAGGATATGTTTAGCCAATGAACGTCACACCCCACCCCAGGCGGGTGAAGTCTGATAAATAATCGGTCGGTAACGCGGTGCAGGGATCGGTTTCCTGGCAACGCGAGCAGCTTCTAGCCAGGCAGCTTTAGCAATTTCGACCTCGCGTAACGCCTCAGCAGCCGTGGTCCCAAAGGCGGAACACGCCTCCAAATCAGGAATATCAGCAATATAGCCGCCGTCTTCCTCACTGTAAAAAATATTGACGTGATAATCGCGCATTTTAATCTTCTCCTAACTGCAAATTGTAGCGCTCCACCAATTTGAGAAACTGCCGGATTTGATACGGTTTGGCTTGCCCATTCACATTCTGCAGGTTGACCAATTCTGGCACGTCAGGATGCGAGAAAATGTGGTGACTGCCGCTGACGCGCATTAGCTCAAATCCAAAAGCAGCAACCAATGCAATCATTTCTTGAAATTTGACGTTCTGTGGCGCATTCAGGATTTTGCGTAAGAGTTTATGTTTGTTCATAACGCTCCACAATTGCGAAATCAGAACGATCTAAACCTATTATAGCAGATTTACCTTCTCCTGGCGCAATTTCCCCAACGCGAACCGCGCCTTGCGCGCTACGTCGATGCCGTAGGGACAGGCGACGCCCTCCGCCTCCGCCACGAGCGCGTCGGCATCCCACCCCGCCGCCGCGAAACGCTCACGCGCGATGTCCGCCAGGTCGAACCAGCCGGCCAGCCGCAGGCGCAGCGCGTAGTTCGCCGGATCGTGCGGCAGGTAGTCAATCATCTGGCGGTCCACGTAGCCTTCCAGGCGGAAGAGCGCCATCAAATCGGCCGAACAGCCGCCGCACTGGCGGCAGACGTAGCGCCCCAACTCCGGCGCATCGCGCAGGGCAGCGGCGCGTTCTTCGGCATTCAACGGCCCTTTGGCAATCGCGGCGACGGCCTGCTGCACGTGTTCGACAGCATTCGTCCCGCAGATGAGCACATCGGAGCCGGAGCCGAGCGCGTAGCGCAGCGCGAGTTCCGGCGCCTGGTACAGGAAGCCGTCAGCCAGCGGTTTCATCGCCGTGATGCCCACACCCTTCTCCCGCGCCAGCGGATAGACCTCACGTTGGATCTCGGGCACGTATTGCTCCTCAAGGTAGTTGTCCCAGATGAGGATGACCGAGAGCGGCAGACGCTTGAGTGCCTCAAGGTATAGCTGCGGCGGACGATGGCTGCTGAAACCCAAGCCGCTGATCAGGCCCTCATCTTTTGCCTTGAGCAAGGCATCGAGCGCCCCACCCGGCCCGGTGATCGTGTCCAGTTCTTCCAGTGTATTGACGCCGTGGAAGAAGTAGAACTCGATGTGGTCGGTGCGCAGCGCGGTCAGAGATGCCTCCAGCTCGCGGCGGATACCCTCACCGTCGCGCTTGCCGCTCTTGCTGGCGAGCACCACCTGGTCGCGGCGGCCCTCAAGCACGCGCCCCAGCTTCTCCTCCGACGCGCCGTTGCCATAGCTGCGCGCCGTCTCGATGTAGTTGCCGCCAGCCTCCAGAAACGCATCGACCACCTGGGCCACAATCTCTGTCGAAATCTCGACCTGGTGAAAACCGCCAATCCCCAGCCGGCTGACAGTAAAGCCGGTTCTTCCTAATGCAGTTTTGGGTAGCCTCATTTTTCTGTCCACAATAACCCCCCTGAAAAATAAACCGCTAATCTCGCAAATCTACGCGAATCTTTCTTGAAAATTAGCGAAAATCCGCGTGATTTGCGGTTAATCATCTGCTTAATCCGCTTAATCTGCTGACAAAACCTTCACTCCACCGCCGATAGCTTTACCTGCGATAACGTGAGCGATGACAGCACAAACAACGCCGCGTACAGCGCAAAAATGACGAGATAGCCCAATCCTGGCTGCAGCGCGTTGAAAAAGTCGGCCATCGGCCCGCCGAGGCCCGCGCCAACGATGCCTGCGCCTGCGCCTGCCAGGTTCGAGATACCCAGATAGCGCCCGGCATCCTGCTTTGGCGCGAGGTCCGTGCCCAGCGCCCAGTTCGTCGCCATAAACGTGCCCGCGCCCAGGCCGATGATGCAGCCGGCAACGATCGCCATAGGCATGCCGGTGGCAAAGAGCAGCAGCACTGTACCCGCTGCTGCGACAAGGCCCGACAGCATCACCAGTCGCTTGCGCCCGATGCGGTCGGCAAGATAGCCGCCGCCTAACGCCGAGGGGATGAGGAAACCCGCCACCGCCGCCATCAACATCGTCGTCGCGGAGGGCGGTTTCGGTACGTGGAGTACATCCGCCAGGTAGTACTGCGCAAAGCTTTGCACCGACGTGACCGCCGCCAGGAAAAGCAGCCGGTTGACGATCCACCAGATGAAGCTCTTTTGCCCGCGCGCCTCCGCCCCGATGCCCACCCACGCACCCAGGTAGACGCCCGCGAAAATCGAACCCGTCATCCCAATCAGCCCCATCAGGCCGACGAAGGCCACTTGCACGCCAATCGACGCGCCGCGCGCCGTGACCAAATCGCCGCTGGCGGTGACCAACCAGATGGCAAAGCGCGTCACCGTGACGAAGATCGCGGTGAGGAACACCAAACGCAGCGCCGCCTCACCGATACCACCGGTGGGCTTCTCGCGCAGCGGCTCCTCGTGGACGAAGAGCACCGTCGTCAACGTCGTGATCACGAAACCCGCACAGATGATACCCACCACCAGCCCCACCTTCCCCGCGTCCACCAGCGGGCCGATGAAGAGCACCAAAAAGACAGGAATGAGTTCAAACACCGCCTTGACGCCCGACGCGCGCCCGCGTTGGTGTTCGGGCACGAGATCGGGGATCAGCCCTTGCAGCGCGCCGTGCGCCACGTTCGACGAAACCTGCAGCAGCACAATGCCGACCAGCAGGACAACGTAAGCCGTCGTCACACCAAATGCCTGTCCGAAGAAGCCATCCGCTGCCGCGCCGATAAACGACGGTGAGACCGCAACAATGATCAGGAACAGCACGTTGAAAGCCGCCCCCACCACGATGTACGGGCGGCGGCGGCCATAGCGCGACATGCTGCGGTCGCTCAACATCCCGGCGAGCGGCTGCACCAGCATCGCCACCGCCAGGCCAATCACGCGCACCGTCGCCAGATAGGTGTTCTTCTGCTCCGGCGGCATAAAGAGCAGCACCAGATAGGGCAATAGAACCGGCGTGATCGTGCCGGTAGCGATGTTCAGCCCTAACCAATACGAGTTGATGGTCAGATAGTCATACCAGCGCATGTCTTTTTTCATCGGTTAGCCTCTTTTAATCACCCGGCTCACAAATGCATCAGCCGTCAAAATAACAACATTTTGATAAACTCCAAGATCAAGAAGATGTTGATCACCCGAGACGATGACTTCCGCATTTCCAACCAGTGCACACTCGACAAACATATCATCGTCAGGGTCAGGAACCACACCATGCAATGCACCAGAAATATCTACGCGTTGTGAGATACGACGATATTGGTGGAGTACAGCCTGGACGCGATTATCGGTGAAACCAAAAGGATGGCGGAGTTTGCGTGCTAACTCCGCCATCATCTCCCGGCAATAAACAAGTTGAACCAAATTCGCGCGGGCCAGAGTCAAACATTGATATGGCTTTCCCCGCCAGAGCAGTCCAGAAATCCAGATGTTGGTATCGAAGACAACGCGCTCAGGCATCTGAGTCCTCATGCAACAATGTATCTACAAACTGCATACGCTGGCTTTCCGTCAAGGCATCCCACTCTACGCCACGTTCCGCACATAACGCGCGTATGCGCTTGTCGCCTTCATCAACCAGTGTATCCAATTCATCCAGTGCAGGGATCAGTTCATACAGCGCCGCGCGCTTTCCTGCGGGTGATAATTGTCGCACGAGCTTAAGCACCTGGGATTCAGGTAATTCTAACTGTATCGTTGTCATTATGAGTCTCCTCACTTACTGGCGTAACTATTAGAAATAGTGTACACCATTTTAACGCAAAATGAAGAGCCTTTTGCTACCGCCTATACAACGTCCGACCGTACAGCACGGATCACGTCCAACGACGCCAGCGCCTCTTCGATCTCCAACTCGAAAATGATCGGACCGTTGAACTGCACTTCGGTCAACCGGTCGAGGAAACGCGGAATATCCAGGTCGCCGGTACCCAGGACGCTGTGATCCTTGCCGTAGACAATCTCCTGCTGCGACGCCGGAACGGGCGCATCGTGCAGGTGGATTTCAGCCATGCGCGGCAGGCACAGTTCCAGCGCGTCGAAGAATGTCACATCGCCGGAGAAGCCGGAGAGCACATGCCCCACATCCAGGCAGATGGACAGGTCGAATTTCTCCGCCATCTCCAGCGTGAGATCGAGCGGGAATTCGATCGTCTCGACTGCCAGTTGGCGGCTGGGGATGCCGGTCTCGCTCAAGATGGCGTGGATGCTTTCCATCGCCCCGGCCTGGAACTGCCGCATCAGCAGCGCCTTGCCCAGGTCGGGCAGCTTCATCCGGTAGAACTCCGCAGCGAGCGCGCCGGTGGCGTGCAGCACGTAGACCTCCGGTTCCAGCGATACGGTTGCTCGGACGACGTCAATGAGCGCGCGGGCTGAGCCGTGGCGCACGGGGGTCAGCGGCGTCGAGGGTTCCACCGACCACAGCGGCAGATGGACGGTGTACGCCAGCCCCAATTCGGCCTTCAGCGCCGCCAGCCGCTCGATGGCCGGCGGGGCGAATGTCTGCGGCATGAACATCGTCAGATCGCCGCCCAACTCCACCAGGCTGAAGCCGTGGGCGTGCAATTTGCGCACCAGTGTGGCGTTCTCGAAGGTGGCGATGTAGCCCAGCATCTCCTGCGGACTCAACCCGGCAGGGATCAGTTCTTTCATTTGCATGGTCATGATGCCAAAACGCATGGGAAACCTCCTTTGGACTCGATACTGGATACTTGATACTGGATGCCCGCCGCGCGGCGTAAACAGCTTCTTCAAAAAATAGTCGCATAGTCGTTAGTCGTGTAGTCGCATAGTCCGAATTAGCTTGCCTTACCTGGAACCACGGAACTGGCTCCACGTATCGTTCAATGCTGGGCTTTTGCCGCGGTATACGAACGGTCAGCTCAGAAAGCATCATATCACGATTCTGGATTATATTCAAAGTAAATTCAAGCGGCTATCCGTTGAATTTTCGCCATCCTTCAGAAAGTGTGCTACAATAGCTAACAGTATACTTTGAGTGAAGGAGGCCCCCAATGGCAACAGCACAAATGACCAGACTTCGACCTTTGGGCATGGGAGAGTTGTTGGATCATGCTTTTCGGCTCTATCGCCGGAATTTCTTCACCTTCATCGGCATCATCGCCGTCGTTCAAGTCCCGCTGACGCTGCTCACGCTCCTGACCTCGTTGCTCACCGCCAGTGACATAATGACCTTTACAGAGACCTACACCTACAACACCCCAACGCCCGAAAGTTTCTGGGATATCCTCGGGCCGGGTCTCGGATTAGGCATAGCGGGCACGCTCATTCTCGGCATCATCGGTTTTGTACTGTTGCAGGGCTTCGCCACCGCCGCCTTGACACGCGCCGTAGCAGGCGACTATCTGGGCGAGCCACTTGGGTTCATCGATGCCTACCGCAAGGTCGGCAAGTCCTGGTCCAAGGTGGTGCTCGCGCTCCTGCTGGGCGGCCTGATCAGTATCGCCTTGATGGTTTACTGGATCATCATCCCCTGCATCGGCTGGTTCACCGGCATAGGGATACTTTACTTTTTCTCCGGCATCGTGATGCAGATAGTTCCCGCCATCATTGTCCTGGAAAGGCAAACGCCGGGAAATGCCATCCGCCGCGGGTGGGATCTGACCCGGCGACGATTCTGGTGGGTAGTGGGCTTTGTCGCGCTGCTTTACGTTTTCAACCAGGTGATTGTCACCGGGCCTGTAACTGTCGTCAATTGGGTGTTACAGTTAGCGACCGCCAACCTTGCCACACAAAATCCCACAATGGCGGTCATCGTCTCAAGTGTGATTCAATCCCTGCTGACGTTGATGATAACCCTGATTTACTTGCCCCTGCAGCTTACGGCGCTGACGTTGCTGTACTTCGACCTCCGCGTGCGGACCGAAGGCTTCGACCTGGCCTGGACGGCAGAGCGCGCCCTTGACGCTGACGCCGCCCTGGAAGACATCGTGGCGCAAGCGCCGGCCCCTGAAACAGGCTCGCTCCTCACCAGCAACGAATTGGGCAGCTTTTTCCTCTTGAGCATCGCCTTTGGCGTTTTCATTATGGTGATTTCAACAGTCTTTGGGGTATTCGGGTTGTTCTCGTCGGGGTTGATGGGCGGGTTGTAGTTCTGGTGTCCTGGCGGAATCGCTCCCTTCTCCTGCTACTTTGCCTCGTTGCAGGGTTCTCAGTCGCCGCTTCGGTTTCGGCGGCTGAACCGCCGTGGCCCCTCGACGCCTACTGGCAACAACTCGAAGAGACCCACGCGCAGGTCATCCGGCCAAACACGACGCCGACAGACACGGCGCAGTTGGCCGACCGCTGGGACGCCATCAACGCCGTTCTCCTGCCGGATGGGACGGTGGTCCCGGTGGATCACAGCCATCTCGTCGCGTTGCTCCGCGCCGATCCATTCAACCGCACCCAACTGGATGCGTATCTGACCACCCTGCTCGATGCCAGAGATACAACCATTCCCGAGGTTGCCCCACCGCAGTATAGGGAAAAGCTGGCAACTATTCTCAGCGCGCCGGAGTTCCAGTGGGTGGAGAGGAAGCCATCCTTGCTGGAAGAATGGTGGCGGCGGTTGCAGGAGCGTTTCTGGGAATGGTTAAGCAAGTTGTTCGGCAACGATGACAGTGCCGGCCACGTCAACGTCCCGCTGCCAGATTTCGTGGTGACGATAGGCGGCAGTCTCATCCTGCTGTTGGTGTTGTTCTACATCCTGCGCGGGCTGAATGCCAGCTTCATCGCCGAGCGCGCCATCAACCCGGAGGACGGCGAGGATGAAGCCGCGCTCACGGCCACGGCGGCCATGAAGCGTGCGCAAACGCTCTCCGCGAGTGGCGATTACCGCACGGCAATCCGCTACCTCTACCTGTCGGCGCTGCTGGCGCTGGATGAACGGGGCGTGCTGCGCTACGATCGCACGCTGACCAACCGCGAATACATCCGCACCCTGGAAAAACGCCCGACGCTGGCGCGCGTATTTGGCAACGTCGTCGGCGTCTTCGACCGCGTATGGTACGGCAAGCAACCGGTCGATGCCGACACCTACGCAGACTACGTCGCGCACATCGAAGACCTGGAGCGTTCGGCGTGAAAAAGTTTAGCCGCGAAACCTGGTGGGGCATCGGGATCGGCGTGGCCCTGATTCTGGTCACCATAGCAGCGGGCATCCAATCCGCGCAGTCGAATCAGTCCGTACCGCCGCTGGCCTCCGATTCATCCCAACCCGATGGCGCGCGCGCCCTGTGGCTGTGGCTGCGCGATCTCGGTTACACGACCACCCGCGAAACGTCCGACACCTTTGTAGTGCCAGAACGGACAAGCATCGCGTTGATCCTGGAACCCTCCTACACCATCACGGCCGAGGAGTGGGAGACGCTCGATACCTGGATCAATGATGGCGGCACGTTGGTCCTCGCCGGCGACCGGTGGAACACGGCCCTCGCCATCGGTCACTTCGAGTTTGAGCTCGCTTACCTGCTCACCACGGTTCCCACCCTCACGGCGCAATCACCGCTATGGCTGTCACCGCCGGTGACGGCTCCGGTGTCCGTCAACACGCGCGCCTACTTCGAGACAAAGCGCATAGATTATGTGTCGCATCTCGCGGTCGGGAACCAACCGGTCGTCGTCTCTTTTACGCAGGGACAAGGGCGCGTGATCCTGAGCGCCGCGCCGTTTCCTTTCACCAATGCGGGACTCAAGGTGGCGGGAAACCCGGAATTCGTGCTGAACGTCGTCGCGCCGACGCTCCGCGACGGGCTGGTGTGGTTCAACGAATGGCATCATGGTCAGCGCAACACATCGACCGACGCAAGAGGACCGGAAGCATGGCTGCGTTCTTCCCCTACGGGACACGCCCTGCTCTACGGCGTGGGCGTTCTCTACCTGGCGCTGATCGCGCGGGGACAACTTTTCGGGCGCCCCGTGCCCCTGCCCAATCACGTCAGCCGACGCGCGCCGCTGGAACACATCACCGCCATCGCCAACCTGCGGCGGCAGGCAGGCCACCGCACGGCGGAACTGCGTTATTACTACGACACCCTCAAGCGCCAACTTGGCCGCCGTTACCGCCTGTCGCCCGATCTGCCCGACACCACCTACGTGGAACAATTGGCCGCCTACGACCCCAATCTCGATGCCCAGGCGTTGCTGAACCTGTTAACCGAGTTGCGCCGCCCCACTATCAGCGAAAGCGAGATGGTGCGGTTAGCCAACGAAGCGTCAAAATGGCTCAAGGAGTGATCGATGAACCCAAGTGATTTGCAAAATTTACATCTGCGTCTACGTCAAGAAGCCGACAAAGTCCTCGTCGGGCTGCGTGAACCGTTTGAGCTGTTGGTGGTGGCACTGATAACAGGAGGCCACGTCCTGCTGGAAGGCGTCCCCGGCACGGCCAAAACGCTGATGGCTAAAACGCTGGCCCGCCTGGTGCAGACCGAGTTCACCCGCATCCAGTTCACGCCCGATATGATGCCCTCCGACATCCTGGGCACCAGCGTTTTCGACATCAACAGCGGCAAGTTCTACCTGAAGCGCGGCCCCATCTTCACCAACCTCCTGCTGGCCGACGAAATCAACCGCGCCCCGGCAAAGACCCAGTCCGCCCTTTTGGAAGCTATGGAAGAACGGCAGGTCAACCTTGACGGGACGCGCTATCCACTGAATGTGCCCTTCATGGTGGTGGCGACGCAAAATCCCATCGAGTACGAGGGCACCTATCCCCTGCCAGAAGCGCAGCTCGACCGGTTCCTGTTCAAAGTACTGGTGCCCTACTCGCCGTTGGAAGATGAAGTGGAAATCCTGCGGCGCTACCATCGCGGCTTCGATGCCCACGACCTGGACGCCGCCGGGCTGCAACCGGTGCTTTCGGCGGAGGGCGTAGCGCGCGCGCGCGAATTGGCCGTGCAGGTCGTCGTGGAAGAAGGCATTTTGAACTACATCGCGCAGATCGCCGCCGTGAGTCGCCGTTCCACCGACCTGATCCTGGGGGCCAGCCCGCGCGCCTCGACGCACGTGCTGCTGGCCGCGAAGGTCTATGCGGCGCTCCAGGGGCGGGATTACGTTTCGCCCGACGACGTGAAGTACATCCTCTTCCCGGTGCTGCGCCACCGCATCGTGCTCAAGCCCGAAGCCGAGATCGAGGGCCTGGACGCCGACGCCGTTATCCAACGGCTGCTGCGCCAGGTGGAAGTGCCGCGCTGATGATCCCCACCGTTCGCGGCATTTTGCTGCTGTTGATGGCGGCTCCGATCATTGCCGCCGGGGTATGGGCGCCCGCGCTGGAATGGGTTGCGGCGCTCTACGTCGTGCTCGCGGTGGGTCTGCTCGCGCTCGACTGGCGGCTGGCGGGCCACGTCGCGCAGTTCGACGTGACACGCGAGCACGACACCCGGCTTAGCCTCGGCGCGGACAACCCGATCCACCTCACGCTGCGCAATCGCAGCCGTCGCCCGGTGACGTTTTGGGTGCGCGACGAACCGCCGGATGCCTTCGAGATCGAAACCCGCATCTTGAACGGCGAAGTGCAGCCGCGCGCAACGTGGGACGCGGTGTACACCGTCCGCCCCTTGCGTCGCGGCGATTACCGGTTCGGCGACCTGAACCTGCGCTGGCTGGGGCCACTGCGTCTCGTCCTGCGGCAAGGCCGCGTCGCCGCTGCGGAACCGGTGAAGGTATACCCAAACCTGCTGGACATCCGGCGCTACGACCTGCTGCTCCAACGCAATCGCCTGCAAGAAATGGGATTGCGCCACACGCGGATGTTTGGGGAGGGAACGGAGTTCGAGAGCCTGCGCGAATATCTGCCCGACGACGACTTTCGCCGCATCGATTGGAAAGCGACGGCGCGCCGCAATCGACCCATCACCATAGAATACCAGACCGAGCGCAGCCAGAATGTGATCGCCGTGCTGGATACCGGGCGGATGATGCAAAGTCCGGTCAATCGGGTGGCGAAGCTGGATTACGTGATCAATGCGGCGCTGCTGCTCAGTTACGTCGCCACGGGCAAAGGCGACAAGATCGGGCTGCTGACGTTTGCCGACGACGTCACCCACTACATCAGCCCGGCGCAGGGACGCGGACAGTTCTACCGGATGCTGGCGACGCTGTACGCCGTCGAAGCCCAGCCCGTCGAGCCGGACTATCGCCGCGCGCTGACTTACCTGGCAGCCCGGCAGCGCAAACGCGCCTTGATCGTGATCTTTACGGATTTGAGCGGAGGGGCAAGTTTGCAAGCGTTGGTGAGCCACGTGGCAGTGTTGCGCCAGCGCAGTTTGCCGCTGGTGGTGACGATCAGCGATCCCGACATCCACGCGGCGGCGCAGATGGAGCCGCACGATTCACTCGCCGTCTACCAGCGCGCGGCAGCCGGGCGGCTGTTGAACGAACGCGAGGTCATCCTGGAGACGCTGCGCCGTCAAGGGGTGCTGACGCTGGACGTCCCGGCGAACCAGCTTTCGATGTCGGTCATCAACCGCTATCTGGAACTGAAGGGGCGCACCTTGTTGTAGAAACCTGCCTATAGCCCCCCCTTAATCCCCCCCAATGGGGGGGAGAACAGCGCCTGGCAAACTATCTTCCCCCCTTTGGGGGGAATTAAAGGGGGGATTTGTCCGTTCCAATACCAAATTGTTTTCTTGAAATTGGTCAGCCTTCGCCAGGCGTAGAACTTCCACGTCCACTTAACAGCAAATAGCTATACAGCAAAATGCCACTGCCGACGCCGACCCCCCACTTGACCAACCAGGGGATGTTTTCGTTGGGCGAGATAAAACCTTCAATGGTACCGGCAATCATCAGCAGCGGCACACAGCCGATGAGCAATCGCACGGCTTTCCGCGCGGCAAGGGTCAGAGCGTCCCGCCTGCGTATCATACCGGGGTGGATGAGCGCCCAGCCCAACATCAAGCCTGCGCCGCCCGCAATCATGATCACGCTGAGTTCGATGACGCCGTGCCCAATCACGAACGTCCACAGTTCAAAGCCGACGTTGTGGTGAATCGTCAGGCCGGTAAGCGCGCCGAGGAGCAGCCCATTGTAGGCCATCACCCACAGGGTCAGCGCCCCCAGCAAGACTCCACCGCCAAAGGCCAGAAACGAGACGCGAATGTTGTTCTGCATGATGAAGGATGAGGCATAAGGGCGCTCGGCGATGGGAATGTCGGTCCACAATTCCTGGCGCTCGATCATCGGGATCAAGTTTTGCATTTCAGCCGGCAGCAGCCACCGCGCGGAGGGCGGATGGACGGCAGTGCTGACCGCCGCAGTCAGCGCAGGCAAGATGAACAGCAGCGCCGCCACGAGGATGAACGGCAGTGCCTCACGGTAAGCACGCGGGAATCCCGTCGTGGCAAAGCGGAGCAGACGGTTGTAGGCCATCGGCTCGCTGCGATACACCAACGCGTGCGCCCGCGCCACCAACTGGTTGAGGTAGCGCGTCACCTGATGCTGCGGGAAGTCCCGCTGCGCCAGGGCGAGATCGGAGGTGGCGGCGCGATACAAACGGCTCAAGCTGTCCAGCTCTTCCGGCGCCAGGGACTGGACGCCATTCTGGCTGCGGTCGAGCAGATTCGAAAGCGCCTTCCAGTCACCCTGACGGGATTCGTAAAACTTGTCTACCCGCATACACTACCTTTACCAAGCCAGAGTATTTTCACACCAAGACACAAAGCTGACTTTGGCTCTTCTTTGTGTCTGCGTGCCTTGGTGGTAAACTTACTACCTGTTGTGATCGTGACCATTATACCAAAACAAGCGAGAACCTATGGAAGAATTCTTAAACATTGACACTCCGGAAAACGTCGCCTTCAACTACGAAGTCGCCGGCATCGCCACTCGTTGTCTCGCCGGCGCTATCGATATGTTGATTCTGCTGGTCACGCAGGTCATTGTCTACCTGACCCTGTTCGCCGTTTTCGGCGCCACGCTGCGAAACCTCTGGCGCTATGGCGAAAGCGCAATAGGGTGGTTCATCGCCATCCTGGGGCTGATCGGATTCGCCCTTTTCTGGGGGTATTACATCTTCTTCGAGCTCCGCTGGAACGGTCAGTCTCCTGGCAAACGCTGGTTACACTTACGCGTCGTCCGCACCGACGGGATGCCGATTACGCTCAGCGAATCGCTGATCCGCAACCTCGTGCGGCCGGTCGATTTTCTGCCCGCCTATTACGGCCTCGGCCTCATTGTGATGTTCGTGAACGGCCAGGCGCGCCGGCTGGGCGACCTGGCTGCCGGGACGCTGGTCGTCCGCGATCACGCGCCGGTAACGTTGGAACAAGTGGTGGCTTCTCAACCTCAAAGGCGGCCCCTCGAGTCTCCGGCAACGGTAGACCTGCCCGTCGAACGGCTCACGGCGCAGGACATCCAGATGATCGAGGACTTCCTGAGCCGTCAAAGCATCACGGAAGACATCGGCCGCCGTGTTCTCAAGGTGCTCGCGGTACGGTTGGATTTGCCGGACGATTGGATGAGCAACATGCCGGTGCGCAGCCGCATACGGCTTATTCTGGACGCCAGCCGGTCCCGAGAGTAGACGGGCCCCAACTTATGCTTGCCACTGACGAACCGCGGATCTGTCGATCCGCTCCGAGCGTTGGTTGTGACGAACCGCGGATCTGCCGATCCGCTCCGAGCGTTGGTTGTGACAAACCGCGGATCTGCCGATCCGCTCTTACGCAAACTAAGCTTGCCGGGGATCGCCAGATCCCGGCGGTACGCCTAAACCGCGGATCTGTCGATCCGCTCCGAGCGTTGGTTGTGACGAACCGCGGATCTACCGATCCGCTCCGAGCGTTGGTTGTGACGAACCGCGGATCTACCGATCCGCTCCGAGCGTTGGTTGTGACGAACCACGGAACTGTCGATCCGCTGCTTGCCACTGACGAACCGCGGATCTGTCGATCCGCTCCGAGCGTTGATTGTATTGATCCGCTCCGAGCGTTGGTTCAGTGTTTGAAACTGCGCTGCCCGGTGAACACCATCGTCGCGCCGGCCTCGTTGACGGCTTCAATGACCTCGTCGTCGTTCAGGGAGCCGCCGGGCTGGATCACGGCGGTGACGCCCTCGCGCAAGCCCACGTCCACGCCGTCGCGGAAGGGGAAGAAAGCGTCGGAGATCATCGCTGCGCCTTTGAGTCCGCCGTGGGCCGCTTTGACTTCGGCGTCAATCTCGGCCTGCTTGTCCGCATCGAGATAACGATAGGCGTTCTTGTGGCGCGTGTAGGCCAGGCGCTCGGCCATGTTGCGATACGCCTTGTCGCGGGCGATGACCGCCACGCCCACGCGGTCCTGCTCTCCCGCGCCGATCCCCACGGTGACGCCATCCTTCGCGTAGAGCACCGAGTTGGAGGTGACGCCGGCCTCGACCTTCCAGCCGAAGAGCATATCCTCGATCTCCTGCGCGGTGGGCGCGCGCTTGACGGCAATCGTCTCACCCTTGCGCGTGATCGTCGCCGGGAGAAAGTCGGCGGCGGACTGCGTCTGCAGGACGAACGAGAGCTGCGCAATCACCCCGCCGTCAATGAGGCTCTTGAAATCCACGAAGCGCTCCTGGGCGAAGGTCGCCAGCCGTTCAATCGCCCCGATCCGCATGATGCGCAAGTTCTTGCGTGCAGCGAGCACCGCCACCGCGCCCTCCTCGTACTCCGGCGCGACGACGACTTCCGCGTATTGCTCGGCAATCGCTTCGGCGGTCGGCAGGTCTACCGGACGGTTCAGCGCGATGCAGCCGCCAAATGCCGCGATGTGATCGGCCAGGTCGGCCTTGATGTAGGCGTCGGCGATCGTATCCGCCATCGCCACGCCCGAGGGGTTGTTGTGTTTCATAATCGCGGCGGTGGGTTTGTCCATCAGATAGCGCAGGATGTTAAGCGCGTTGTCGGCGTCGGTGAGGTTGATCTTGCCGGGATGCTTGCCGAATTGCAACAGTTCGGCATCGGAGACGAGATAGCGACCCGGCGCGATCGTCGTCACCTCGCCCACGGTGAGATTGCCATTGACGAGCTTGTAGAACGCGGCCTCCTGGCCCGGATTCTCGCCGTAACGCAACCCCTTGCGCACGCCGTCAATCTCCCAGGCCACTTTTTCGTAAATCAACGTCGAGCGTCGGTCATCGAACACGAAGCTGATTTCCATTCGCTCCGGGAAGTGGTCATCCATAATCGTCCGGTAAGCCTTCTTCAAGTCCTGTGTCATTGTCCCCCCCTCCTAATCAGTTATGAGAAATGGGTAATGAGTAATGAGTAATGAGTAATGAGTAATGAGTAATGAAGGACAAGCCCCCTCACTCCTTACTGCTCACTCTTTACTCTTTACTCTTTACTCTTTACCCTTTACTCTTTACTCTTTACTCTTTACTCTTTACCCTTTACTCTTTACCCATTTCATACACCCCGGGCACATCCGCCGGGTCTTGAGTGCTCAAATAGGCGCTGATGGCTGCATCGTAGCTGGCAGTATGGGCGAAGGCTTTACGGGCGAATTCGAAGCGCGTCTGCAAGTCGAGTGCGCCCCGATTGGCGCGCAGTTTGCTGAGCAGCGGGGCGTAGTCCGCCGGATCGACCACCGCTGCAACCCGTAAGTAGTTCTTCGCCGCCGCGCGGATCATCGCCGGGCCGCCGATGTCGATGTTAGCCCGCGCTTCTTCGACCGTCACGCCTTCGCGCGTCACCGTAGCTACGAAGGGATACAGGTTCACCACCACCATGTCAATGGGGATCGCTTTCGTGCGCACCAGGTCGGCGCGATGCGCTTCGTTGTAGGTCTCGGTGAGCAAGCCCAGGTAAATTTTGAAATCCAGCGTCTTGACCAGCCCACCCTGCGTCTCCGGCTGTCCGGTGTAGTCAGAGACCTGCATCAAGTGCCGGGCCGTGCCCACTGCACCCAGGATTTCCGCGATGCGGGTGTACGTTCCACCGGTGGAGTAAAGGCGGATGTCCGGGTTCATTGTCACCAACCCCGGAATCAACGTCTCCAATCCCGTCTTATCCGACACACTGAGCAACACGTGTTTAATCTCCACCAAATTGTCCACTTTCCGAACGATGTTGACCATGATTCCTCCTTTGAAATAGTCGTTAGTCTGGTAGTCGCATAGTCGTTAGTCTGGTAGTCGCGTAGTTCCCCGTGAGACTTTTGTAGTCTGGCTCCTGCTTAAATTTCGATCTACCGAGTCTGATAGTCGCATAGTCAGAACGCGATTTTCGTGCTGCATGGAATGTGTCAGCACCGGCGTCTCCTCACAAATTTAGCATCAGTGAATCGAGAATCAGCAAATGCAGCATAAAAACACATCCCGTCTGGCCGATTCAAAATCCAAAATCTAAAATCTAAAATCCAAAATCGTAAATCCGTCAATAGGATACTTCCATTTCGCAGTTTGCGCAATCGAAACGCAGCGGGTATTTGTGACCATCTTCATCCATCAGAGACAGCGGCTCCGTGAGGGGCAGCGTGTCCTTCTTACGTCGGCAGTAGCCCAGTTGGTGCAGGAGACAGTAGCGCGTGCGCATCACCTGCCGTCCGCGCATATCCAAGCCGGATTCGGCGGCGGGTTCGATCTCGGTGACGCCGTGGCGGCGGTAGAACGCTTCCGCCTGCCGGTTGAGGACGTTGCCCAGGTACGTCAACTGCTTTTCGGGGTACGGAACGTCATTCCGACGGATTTCGCCCGTGAGCCGCGGGCGATTTTGCGCGCGCACGGTGAGCAGGTTGTCCAGCGCGGTGCGGCGCAGCTCGTTCAGCACGGCAACCGGCAGGAAGTAAGCTGTTTGCCAGTTGACGGTGACGTTCACGCACACGAAGGCCGTCCCGCCGGTCTTGCGTAATTGCTTTTCGACCGTTACCTGCGCTTGTTCCGGCTTTTCGGCCCGGATTTTCTCCGTCGTCAGCGTCGCGGAAGCATGGTTACCGTCCTCGTCGGTGACGGTGAGGGTGAAGCCGGTGGGTGATTCTTCCAACACAAACTGTACCGCAATCGTGCGCACAGGCTGGCTTTTCTCCAGTTGCCGCAGATAGGCGTGATCGTGATTGCGGTAGATGCGCATCCCCCGGCGGATGTGCTCCATGCTGTTGGGCGTGATCGTCAGCCCGTTCACCTCATTCACCACCGTCCCCTGCAAGACGCCCTCCGCGTCGAAGAAGGACAGGCCATCGCCGTTATGCAATTCGGGTGCGCCCGGCGCGAGCCGGAACGAGCGCCGGTCTACGGCGACGACCTCGCCCACCACCTCGCCGACCATTTTCGGCGTGTCAATCGAGCCGGGCGGCTCCCCGCGCCCGTGCAAGAAATACGTCGTGTAGCCCCGGTTGAACGTCTTGTTCAGGTCGGGCGTGAAGTCCACAGTACTGCGTCCCGACGAGCTTTTCGCCAGGCCCCGCGCCGCCAATTCTTCATCCAGCACGCGGCGATAGGCGCTGACGACGTTCACCACGTAAGTCTTGTCCTTCAGCCGCCCCTCAATCTTGAACGAGGTCACGCCCACGTCGAGCAGCTCGCCCAGGTGCGCGGACAGGTTAAGGTCGCGCAGCGAGAGCAAATGCCGGTTCTTGACGAGGACTTTCCCGTTGCCGTCCACGAGGCTATAGACCCGGCGGCAGGGCTGCGCGCACTCGCCACGATTGCCACTGCGCCCACCAATCGCGTAGCTCATCAAGCACTGCCCGCTGTAGCTGACACACAGCGCACCGTGGACAAACGTTTCCAGCTCCAGTGTCGTCGCCTGGCGAATCGCCACAATCTGCTCCAGGCTCAACTCACGCGCAAGGATCACCCGGCGGAAGCCCACGGCCTCAAGGAACGCCACCCGCGCGGGCGTGTGATTGTGCATCTGCGTGCTGGCGATCAGCGGAATCGGCGGCAGGTCACACTCCAGCAACCCCACGTCCTGGATGATCAAAGCGTCCACACCGATATCGTACAGTTGGTGCGCCAGCCGCACGGCCTGGGGCACCTCGTCGTCGTAGAGCAGCGTGTTCAGCGTCACGTAAACCCTGGCCCAATACGTGTGCGCGTGTCGCACCAGCGCCTCGATGTCCGCCAGGCTGTTGCCCGCCTTCGCCCGCGCCCCAAAGCGCGCCGCGCCGATGTAGACGGCATCGGCGCCGGCATCGACTGCGGCAAGGCCACATTCCAGGTTTTGGGCGGGGGCCAAAAGTTCTATCATAGGTCACACGCTCAACAAGATCACATTCTTTGTCAGCAGATTAAGCAGATTTAGCAGATTTTTGTCCGGTTTACAAAAATAATCTGCTTAATCTGCTGATAGAAAAATGGTTCGATGCAATAAATCCCGCAAAGCAGACACCAACAGACGATGCTCGACCGCGTGGATGCGCGCTTCGAGGCTTTCCAGCGTGTCGTCCGGCAGAATGGGAACGGCTTCCTGCGCGACGACCGGGCCGGCGTCCACGGCTTCGTCGGGGACAAGGTGCACCATCACGCCGGTGTGGTCAATCTCGCCGCGTTGGTAGGCGGCGAAGGCATCCGCGATGCCATGCGCGCCGGGGAACATGCCGGGCAAAGCGGGATGCAGATTCACGATGCGGTTGGGAAACGCACGGATGAAAGCGTTCGTGAAAATGTGCATCCATCCGGCTTGCACCACCCAATCCACATCGAAGCTCTGCACGATGCGCGCCAGGTCCGCGTCGTAATCCGCACGGGGACGCCCGGCGTTGGTGTACGGCAGCTTGGGGAAGTAGACCACGGGCACGCCGCGCTTGAACGCCCGCTGCATCCCGTAAGCGTCCTTGCGGTTCGAGACGACCAGCACAACGCGCGCGCCGGGCAAGTCGCCATTGTCCACCGCATCCAGAATCGCCTGCAAATTCGAGCCATTACCCGAAATCAAAACTGCAAGGTTGTGCATTTTCATCCTTTTTTGGGACGCAGATTTTACAGATTTACGCAGATTTTTCTCTTTTATATCTGCGAAAATCTGCGTGAATCTGCGTCCAACTCAATTCCCAAAATCCGAATAATACCGCTCTAACTGCGCGGGCGTAATCAAGTGCGACGAGGACGCTTTGAGCGTGCATGTGTGCCGGGCGGCGATCTGCCCGCGCAAGATCGCTTGCTCCGGCGCATAACCGTCCAACACAAGACTGGTCAGGAAGCCGACCGCCAGCGCATCGCCCGCGCCATTGGTGTCAATCACGGGCGCGTCCATCGACACCGACGGGAAGTAACGCACGCCGCCATCCCGCGAACCGAGCGCGCACCCCTGCGCCCCCATCCCCACCACAACAAACTGCGCCGCACCGCGCTGGAACAACGCCTCGATCAACACGTGCGGCGGATGATTGACCGCCGAGCAAAACAGGATATCGGCAGAGCGGATGAAATCCTGCCGGTAGCCGTCATCCACGGAAACCACATCCTGGAGATCGCAAGCGATCGTCACACCACAATCCTTCGCAATAGGCAAAAGATACCGCGCCCAGTTGGGGATGTTGAAGTGCGCCAGCTTCGTCCGCGACAAAATGTCGCGGCAAACCGCTGCATCGGGACGCAATTCCATGTGGCCCTTGCCGTCGTAGAAATTCTTGCGCCGCCCATCGCGGTACATAAAGTTGATGCTGCGACAAGTACCCGCCGGGTCAATGAACAGCCCCGTCATATCGATGCCGTCGCGCGCAAATTCCTCGCGGATAAAGCGCCCGCCGAAATCATCGCCCACGTGACCGATGAAGGCTGTGCGCTTGCCCAGTTGCGCGTACCCCCGGCTGGCAAATCCGCCGGCCTGCCCTACGTAGTCCAGGTTTTGCGAGAAGTTGGCTTCTACGCTGAAGTCGATGTCGTTGCCGTAGAGGTAGACGCAAGTGTCAATGCCCACGTTGCCGATGACGGTGACATCAAAATGCTGTTCTTCCATTGCAACTCGCTTCGTTTAGCCATACGCATTGTAACGAAAGACTAAAGGCAGTCAATCAACCTGTTCTCTGTGGCTTGTGGCTATTGCCATCTCACCATGATGTGCTATGATAATAGCCAGAAACCAGAACGCCATGTCCGTCTTTGAGAGTAACCGTATGACGACGATGAGTTTTCCGACGCCAATTCAATACTTGATCAAAGAGAACGGTGAACGAACCGGCGTTGTGTTGCGCTGGGAAGACTATCAACGTTTGCGTGCTACCTTCCACACCACGATGGCAACCGCCACAGACCCCGATATCCTGCCAGGATTGAACCCTGCCGAACTTCACACGCTGGCGGCTGTTGCCTTAGGCACAACTTCTCAAGCGCGGCTGGCCGAGTTATTGGAACGCAACCGTGAGCATACCCTGACCAGTGCTGAATCGCAAGAGCTAGATCAGCTGTTAGCCGATGTGGATGCACTTAACATTCTCAAAGCGCGAGCGCAGTATACACTGCAACACCTCAGTACAGAACGCACTCCCCAAGGATAATGATGCCCACCCCCATCACTCCTGCATTGCGGGCAAAAGTATACGACCTGGACAATAACCGTTGCGCCTACTGCCGGACACCAGAATATCTAACCAGTGTCACTTTTGAAGTTGATCACATCATCCCGCTCAGCGCAGGAGGCGAGACCACAGTCACCAACTTATGTCTTGCCTGTCCGAGTTGCAATCGCCACAAAGCAGCACACCAGACTGTGCCTGATCCAGATACCGGACAAGAAACGCCGCTCTACCATCCCCGACAACAGGAATGGGCAACACACTTTGCCTGGAACGATGACGCCACACACATTATAGGACTCACCGCAATAGGCCGCGTCACTGTATCCACATTACAAATGAATCGTCCGGCATTGGTGCATTTGCGGCAATTGTGGCACAAAATGGGGCTTGCTATAGACGAAACATAAACACGCCAGGCCCCCGTTACGGTGACAACACTTCAACGTCATATGGCAGCGTCGGCGCAATTTGCAGGTTGCCGCGATATTCCTGGACGACACCCACCACCCGCACGCGGGTCCCCACCGTGCCCAGGGCGGGATTGGCCTTGGGGATACGGTCGAGGATGGTGCGCCAGATAAAGATCGGCGCAGCGCCCGTTTCGTCGAACACGGAAAGGGTGACGGCGCTATTCGTGCCGGAGACGTTGCCGATTTCTCCTGTGACCTGCACGATCTGCCCCATATAGTCACGTGCGGCGTTGATTGTGATCGGCGTCGCAAACGCCCCACCCGCGCGCTGCACCTTCACCTGGCTGCCAAAGCGCGGCACAATCTGCAATTCGCCCTGGTACTCGCCGACTTTGCCCGTCGCGCGTACCTCCGCGCCGATATTGAGCTGCGGTGCGGCATAGCAATCATCGTAGACATTGTGCCACATCAACAACGTCACCTGACCGGAGCCGTCATCCAGCGTAAACTTGAATCCTTGCGAGAAGCTGGCTGTTGCTGTCACTTTGCCGATGACGGTCACTTCTTCGTCCATACGGGCAGGCAGGTCTCCAATGCGCGTGCGGACGAATTCTGGCGTTGGGGTCGGCGTTTCGGTAGGCGTGGCGGTGGGCGTCGCGGTCGGCGCGTCCGTTGGAGTGGCTGTGGGCGGGAGCGTCGGCGCGGGCGTGGCCGTGTCCGTGGGCGGGAGCGTCGCAGTGGGCGGCTCTGGCGTGGATGTCGCCGTTGAGGTCGGGGCAGAGGTAGCCGTAGGTGCGGCAACCGTCGCCGGCGGGGCGGTCAGCACGGCCTCGCCCTGCAGCGTCGCCGGCACAGGCGTGGAGGTTGAGCACCCGATCAATGCCAGGCTGAGCAGAAATCCAATAACACAAATAACAGGCGAATACATACGTCTCGTGAACATAGCACCTCCTGCGGCAAAATCATTCCAATGGGGGATGTACACCGGCAGCGCGCCAGATACGTCGCGCACGGACTAACCACACATCATTGAAATGCAAAGCGATGAGTGTCGCGCGACCAATGGCCGTCTGCCCTACAATTGTCAGTCCATCTTCACTCCAGCAGAAATGCTTGTGCCAATCTTGTAGACAGGGATTGAACAACGGCACCGGTTCGCCGGTTTGGGGATCAATCACAGAGGTTCGCGCCCCCTTGAATTCGTTACAGCGATAGCAAGCTAACGCCAGGTTATTCACATCCGTAGTCCCGCCAGCAGCAAGAGGGATGACGTGATCAATGACCATTGGAACGCCTGCAATTTCAGGGCTTCGACAATAACTACATCGTTGTCCGGCGCGTTCTGCAATTTGCTTCCGCAAACGCGCGGGGATAGTTTTGCGCACAGGCATATTATAACTCACCGGACACTGTATAGCCGCGCCACTTAAGAATAGCCAGAGCAAATGATTTGCGAATCACATGCCGGTCAGTTGCCTCACGTAACTGTTCCAGTTCAGCTTGCTCCTCAGCGGTCAATATCTGTTCTGCATTACGAAACAACAACTCCTGATGTCGTCGCCACTGGTGCGCATCCAAAACACTACGAGCCACAGCCCATACATCATCCGTGCTGGCGGTTAGCAGGCCGGATAACTCGGCCTGCATATCCGGCGGTACATCCTCCAATGACGGCGGCACATTGGCACGCAGTGTTTGCGCCACGATTTCATCCATAGATTGTTTCGTAAGCGCCGCTGTGTGTTCAAAACGACGATACAATGTGCCAGGAATTTTCACAGTTATCGTTTGAAGCGTCATGGTCAACCTCACTTTCTACTGCATCATATACAGTATAGCACATCTGACCCACTTACAATTTCACCCGCCCCCCTGCGCCATTCCATGCCACCGTCTCGCCAATGACCAGCGCCTCCGTCACCGCCGCCAGCGCCGCATCCACATCCTCCGGTGCGACGATGACGACCATGCCGATGCCCATGTTGAACACGCGGTACATTTCGTCATTGCGCACCTGCCCGCGCTGTTGAATGAGACGGAAGATCGGTGGGACGTCCCACGCGCTGCGGTCGAGCGTCACCCCGACGCCATCCGGCAGGACGCGCGGCAGATTGTCGGGGAAGCCGCCGCCGGTGATGTGCGCCAGCGCCTTGATGCGCACGCCGGCGTTGACCAGCGCATCGAATTCCGCCAAATACGCCCGGTGCGGCGCGAGCAGCGCTTCGCCGACGGAACACCCCAACTCCGGGAGCACGGTTTCCCAACCCAGATCGCCCAAAACGCGCCGCGCCAGCGAATAGCCGTTGGTGTGCAGCCCCGATGACGGCAACCCCAGGCACACGTCGCCAGGCCGCACGTCGCGCCCGTCGATCAATTCTTCGCGCGGCGCCCAGCCGATGAGCGTGCCCACCAGATCGAACGCGCCCGGCTTGTAGACGCCCGGCATCTCCGCCGTCTCCCCGCCAATGAGCACGCAGCTCACGGCACGACACGCCTCCGCGCAGCCGCTCACCACCGACACGATCACGTCCGGCTCCAGTTTGCCGGAGGCGATATAGTCCAGGAAAAACAACGGCCGCGCCCCCTGCACGAGCACATCGTTGACGCAGTGATTGACGATGTCATGCCCGACGGTGTCGTAGCGCCCCATCGCCTCGGCGATCATCGTCTTCGTGCCCACGCCGTCCGTGGAAGCGACCAGCACCGCGTCGTGCAAACACACCTCGTCCAGCGCCATCTGCCCGCCGAACGCCCCAATCCCGCCGAGCACTGCCGAGGTATACGTGCTCTCCACCGCCGCGCGCATCCGCCGGAAGGCGCTCATCTTGGCGTCGATGTCTACGCCGGAGACGGCATAAGCATTTTGGATTTTGGATTTTGGATTTTGGAAACCGGTTGACGGTTGGACGATTCGCTGATTCGCCGATTCGCGGATTCGCACATTCGCTGCAATGTCGGTACGGTAATGCATACCCTCGAAATGGATACCCCTTATAGCCTCGTAGGCGCGCTCGCGGGCTTCAGGGAGGGTTGGCGCGGTGGCGACGACGGCAAGGACACGCCCGCCGGAGGTGACGAGTTGCCCATCCTGTAGCTTTGTCCCCGCGTGGAAGATGTGCGTCTCCCCTCGCCCTGTGGGAGAGGGGCCGGGGGTGAGGGGCTTTCCCTTCTCGTAATCGCCCGGATAACCGCCGGAAGCGAGGACAACGCCAACGCTGGTAAGGGGTTTCCAGGCTATGGGGACGGACGTCAGGCGGCCTTCGATGCAGGCGAGCATGATGTCCACCAGGTCGGTGTCAAGCAGCGGCATCAGGAGTTGCGTTTCTGGGTCACCGAAGCGGCAGTTGAATTCGAGCACGCGCGGGCCGGCGTCGGTGAGCATCAGCCCGGCGTAGAGCACGCCGACGTAAGGCGTGCCGCGCCGTCGCATCCCGTCCACCGCCGGTTGCAACACGCGCCGCGTGACCTCCTCTACCAGTTCTGGCGTGAGGTGCGGCGAAGGACAATAGCCGCCCATCCCGCCCGTGTTGAGGCCGCCGTCGCCGTCAAGGGCGCGCTTGTAGTCGCGGGCCGGCAGCATCGGCACCACCGTTGTCCCGTCGCAGAACGCCAGCAGCGATGTCTCTTCGCCGCCCAACCGCGTCTCGATGAGCACTTTGTCGCCCGCAGCGCCGAACGCGCGTTCCACCATAATTTGCTTGAGCGCGGCTTCGGCCTCCGCGCGCGTGTCGCACACGAGGACGCCCTTCCCCGCCGCCAGCCCATCGGCTTTGACGACGACCGGCCCATCAAGCTGCCGCAGATACGCCACTGCTGCGTCGTAATCCGCAAATATGGCTGCGGGCGCGGTCGGGATGCCCTCCTCAATCATAAACTGCTTGGCAAATGCCTTAGAGCTTTCCAATCGCGCCGCGGCCTGCACCGGCCCAAAAGCGCACACTCCGGCGACCTGGAACGCATCCACGATACCCGCCGCCAGCGGGACTTCCGGCCCGACCACCGCCAGGTCAATCGCGTGCTTCTGCGCGAAGGCAACCAGCGCAAAAACATCCTCCGCTGCGATTGCCACCGGTGTCATCTTCCCGCCCACCGTCCCGCCATTGCCCGGCGCGACGAATACGTCCGTCACCCGCGACGACTGCGCCAATTTCCACGCCAGCGCGTGTTCCCGTCCCCCCGAACCGATGACCAAAATCCGCATAGCTCCTCCTTCGGGTAGACGGTAGACAGTAGACGGTAGACGGGGGCCTTCCCCCTGTCTACTGTCTACCGTCTACTGTCTACTTTATTCAAACATTGCTTTGCCGAACGAATCATCCACGACGACGGGATAATCGCCGGTAAAACAGGCCTGGCAGTGCTGCGTGCCGTCGAAGGGGACGACGCTACGCAAGCCCTCAACGGAGAGGTAGCCCAGGCTGTCCACCCCAATGTGCGCAGCGATCTCCTCCACGCTCATCTGCGCGGCGATAAGCTGCTCCTGCCGCGCCATATCCACGCCCATAAAGCACGGATAGCGAATCGGCGGCGAGGCAATGCGCATGTGAACTTCTTTCGCCCCCGCCTGCCGCAAGAGATTGATGATCGGGCCGCTGGTGGTGCCGCGCACAATCGAGTCATCCACCAAAACGACGCGCTCGCCCTCCAGGTCGGTCAGCGGGTTGAATTTGATCGCCACCCCCAAATCGCGCATCCGCTGGTCGGGCTGGATGAACGTCCGCCCGATGTAGCGGTTTTTGATGAGCGCCTCGCCATAAGGAATGCCGGATTCGTAGGCATAGCCAATCGCGTGCGCGGTCGCCGAGTCCGGCACGCCGATGACGATGTCAGCTGTGGCGGGATGCTCGCGGGCCAGTTGGCGGCCCATCTTGCGGCGCACATTATGGACAGAACGACCTTCCAATATCGAATCGGGCCGGGCGAAGTAGACATATTCGAAGATGCACAGCGCCGCGTGTTTCGCCGCAGGCGTCTGCCAGGACGTAACGCCGTTCGCGTCCAGACGTACAATTTCGCCGGGCTTTAACTCGCGCACGAATTCCGCCCCGATAGGGCCGAACGCGCACGATTCCGACGCGAAGACCCACCCGCTGCCGTTGAGCTTGCCCAGGCAGAGCGGGCGGAAGCCCCAGCGGTCGCGCACGGCGTAGACAGCATCGCGGGTGAGAATTGTGAGAGAGTACGCGCCCTGCGCCCGTTGCATAAAGTCGGCGATGCGCGCGTCCCAGGTGTCGCCCGCCGCCCCGGCGAGCATCTGCGTGATGACTTCGCTATCCGACGAGGAGGTCAGCCCGACGCCGCGCTGCAGCAAGTCGCGGCGCAGCGCCGGCGTGTTGGTGAGGTTGCCGTTGTGGGCAATCGCCAGCGGACCGAGCGCCGTCTCGATGAGGTAAGGCTGCGCGTTGAGCAGCTTGACACTGCCGGTCGTCGAATAGCGCGTGTGGCCGATAGCGAGGTCGCCGCGCAGAAGGTGCAGGTTGTCCTCGTTGAAAACTTGCGAGACAAGCCCCAAACCTTTGTGCAAGTGCGCCAGGCCGCGTTCGCTGGTGCAGATCCCCGCGCTCTCCTGCCCGCGATGCTGCAAGGCATAGAGCGCGAAAAACGTCAGACGGGCCACGTCCACACCGGGCGCGTAGATACCAAAAATACCACAGGCTTCTTTGAGTTTCGGATCGAACATTACGCCTTGTCCGCCTCGTACAATCGCTGCCGCTGCTGCTCCTGCATCGCCAGCACCTTCTCGCGCAACGCCGCATCGGCCACGCCGAGGATTTTCGCCGCCAGCAGCGCCGCATTATCCGGCTCCAACACGACGGCGGGTGCAACGCCCGACGGCGTCCGCAGCGACGAGTACACGTCCGCGCCGCCGAATCTGTCTGAGTACGGCGGGCAGGCGATGACGGGCGCACTGACGGCGGCATCCACTACACCACTCAGCGCATTGCTGCGTCCCGCCACACTAATGTAGACCTTGGGCTGCGGATCGGCCTCGTACTCGGCCAGCAGATCCAGCAGATAGCGCGGCACTTTGTGCGCCGAAGCGATGCGCGTGACGTGCGGGATACCGAAATCATCCAGCGCCGCCGTGATTTTCGCCGCGAAGTCGCGGTCGGCGGGGGAACCCAAGATCAAAATGGCAAGCATAATCGTCTCCTCATAAGCGCAAAAAGTCTTTCTTACACTTGCTGCAAAACAATATGACGAGGCCAGAAGCCGTACCGCGCGTAGAACCCAAACGCTTCCTCGTTGCCCGCGGCGACAAGCACACGTTTTATGGGAACGCTGCGCGCGTACATCCAATCCAGCGCGTGCTGCATCAACATTACAAAAAACTCGTGAGGGTGACAAGAACCCGCTCTTCTGCTGGATACGCACCCGGCTCGAATGCCTTACCCGTCAATTTCTCGTAGCAGGCGATGTAGCGTTGGCTGACCTGAGCAATGAGCTCATCCGTCGCGGCAGGCGGCTCGCCGTCGCCGCGATAACCGCGCTCGGCGTACCACAGGCGCAGGAATTCCTTGTCGAAGTTGTCAGGCTCCTCACCGGCAGCGAGACGCGCCGCGTAAGTCTCGGCGACCCAGAAGCGGCTGCTGTCGGGCGTGTGAACTTCGTCGATGAGCACCACCCGGCCATCCGGCGCGCGCCCGAACTCGTACTTCGTATCCACCAAGATGAGGCCGCCCTGGCGCGCAATGGCCTGCCCGCGCGTAAAGATCGCCAGCGCCGCCGCCTGCACCTGCTCCCACGTCTCAGCATCCAGCAGACCACGCTCCACCACCTCGGCGCAGGTGATGCGCTCGTCAGTTTCGCCCTTCGTTGTCGGGGTGATGATCGGTGTGGGCAGCGCGTCGTTCTTCTGCAAGCCATCGGGGAAATCGTAGCCGTAGATGTGGCGCTCGCCGAGCGAGTAGCGATACCACAGCGCGGTCTTCGTCACGCCGCTGATGTAGCCGCGCACGATCACCTCAATCGGGAACGGCTCGCACTCCGTCGCCAGCAGCACGTTGGGGTCGGGCACATCGAGGACGTGGTTAGGGATGATGTCGCGCGTCTGCTCGAACCAGAACGCGCTCAGTTGATTGAGCACCTGCCCCTTGAACGGCACGGCAGTGAGGATGCGGTCGAAGGCCGAGAGGCGGTCCGTCGTCACCAACAGGCGGCGCTTGTCGGGCAACACGAAGGACTCGCGGACTTTGCCGCTGGCGTAGGCGAAGGGCCACGCGATATCAATCTGCTTTAGGGCCTGAGGGATGTACGATTTTAGATTTTCTGTATCGAGCATGTCACCTCCAAAGATATACAAGTCTGACGCGCATCTGGCTCTACCAGGATCACGATGCAGGTCCAGTGAAACGTCCGCTAAAGGTGATTTCCGCAGAAAAGTAGATAGCTTTGGGCTGTTGTTCATAATCATTGTACCACATAAACAAAGACCAAAACCCTCAGGGGACGCTATGCATCTTGATGCCCGGATGCGCGCCATTGCGCAGCGCATCCACGGTCTTCGCCAATTGCTCGCGCGCCCATAGCTCCTGACCGTTGGTCGGGTACTTGCGATAATAACACTCGATCACCATGATCAAAAACAGATAGAGGCTGTAGAGCGCCCGGCGGGTGCGCTGCGCCGGCGTATCCAATACCGGCGACCCGTATCCAGCGGCGAAATCGCTGGCGGGATCGTAGCCGGTGAAATTGACCTCCATCAGCGGATCACCCCACAGCGCGCGTTCGTGGTCGATGATGCCCGTGATCGTCTGCGTTTCCGCATCGAAGAAGATGTTGCCGTCCCACAAATCCCAGTGGACGAGGCGCGGTGTGACAACTTCGTCCAGCGTCGCGTAGTGGCTGCGAGCCAGATCGTGATAATCGGCGTAGGACAGCGGCAATTCGACGCTCATATCCTCACCGTCCTGAAGCACGGTCATCAACATCGCGTCGAACGCCTCGCGCCAATTTGCAAAACGTGGCGTGCTTTCTGACCCGTAACCAAAAGCTGTGCCCTCTACAGCGTTGATTTCCCGTAGATATGCACCAATCTGGCGGTTGATTCGCTCCTGCACATCGGGCGCCAGTTCTCCGCGGACTTTGTGCAGCGGCGCGCCCGGCAGGTGTTGCATAATGAAAAACTCGTTGTCCAACAGCGTCCGCGAAGCGTCGTAACAGAAAATCTCCGCGACCGGCACCGAGGTCCGCTCACGCAGCAGACGCATCGCGGCGACCTCGGCGGACATAATGTCGTGCTCGTAACGCAGGACGCGCACATGCGACGGCGGCGATACCTTCAACACCCAGGTGCGCCCATCCGCCAAATCCAGGCGATAGGCGGTGGCAAAATACCCTTCGGTCAATTCCTCCGTAGCCTTGACGCGAGTCTCACTGCCAAAATGATGACTGACCAGCGATTGTATCTGGTCGTGTGAAAGCGTGATTTTGGAAATACTTTGCATAGCACCTCAATCGAAAGAAAGTTGTGGTGTTTTGGGGGCGGGTGTCCCCGCTCCCAAAACACCACTCCATACCTACACCTCGGCGGCGTAGCGCAGCCCTTGCGTAAACAGGCTCAAGCCCAGATTGCCGCGTTCACCGCGCGCGTAACGCGGGTGCTGCTCCGGGAAGATGTGATCTTCAGGGTGCGGCATCAGGCCGAAGATCGTACCCTGGGGATTGCACACGCCCGCGATGTCGGCGGTGGAGCCGTTCGGGTTAGCAGGATAGTCCACCGGGCCGTTGCCGTCGGCGGCGGCATACGTGACAACGATCTGCCCATTGGCGCGCAACTCGGCCAGCACCGCCTCATCGCGGGGGACGAAGCGCCCTTCACCGTGAGCCACCGGGCAGTAGATGCGCTCCGTCAATCCGCGCGTGAAGACGCAAGGGCTATCGGGGTTAGGCTCTAGCCACACCCAGCGGCACTCGAAACGGTTGGAGGCGTTGCGCGTGAGCGTCGCTCGCCCTCCCCCCCTTACGTCCCCCCCAATGGGGGGGAAAGAGGGGGGGAGACCCGGCAGCCACCCGCTTTTCACCAACGCCTGGAAGCCGTTGCAAATGCCGATGACCGGCTTGCCCGCGTCCACGAAACGCGCCATCTCTTCCTGGAACAGCCAGCGCATATCCGCCGCCAGCAAGCGTCCCGCGCCGAGCGCATCGCCGTAGGAGAAGCCGCCCGGCAGCACAAGCATCTGATAGTCGTGCAGGCGCGCAGGGTTAGCGTGCAGCGCGTTGATGTGTAACACCGTCGGCACACCGCCTGCCAGTTCAATCGCCGCCGCCGCATCCGGGTCACGGTTGGTGCCGGTGGCTTGAAGAATGAGAACCTTTGGCTTAATCGTCACGTTTTACGCTCCTGTGCGCGTAAAACGTAAAACGTAATGGCTTTACGTTTTACGTTTTACGTTTTACACTTTATTCTTTTTGCCATCCAAATATCCGGCTTGTTCCAGCCGTTCGCATCCGGCAACACGCCCACAATCGTATAGCCCATCTTCTGATAAAACTCATAAGGATGACGGTTCAAGTTGCGGATGTTGGCGATATGCTCCCACGTGTTCTCGTACAGGTCCACCTGGCTCAGCGAAGTTCTGAAGTCCTCGTCGTCCGTCCCCAGGTAGATCGTCAGCCCGCCGCGCGCGCGCACCTGCTCCTCCACATCCATCATCAACGCGCGCCCGATGCCTCTGCCCTGGTGTGCCGGATGCACGACCAGGGGATGCATCTCCCAGGCCGTCGTCTCATATTGGGGAATGGCGCCGACCCAGCCCAGGACTTGTCCCTGCTCATCGAGCGCCACCCGGCAAACCTTTCCCGGTTCCAGCGCTTCATGCACTTCTTCCAGCGCCGATTCCATATCCGGCCAGGCGTTGGGCGCGTGGACTTTGAAGGCTTCGACGAGTAAGGTCGCAGCTTGCTGAATCACATCCGCATCATCGGCGGGGAAATCCACAATACGCATCATTGTTTCCTCCACTCCATCGTTCTAATGATACAAGACCCAAGCCGTTCCACTGTGCAAATCACATAAACGGATCGACAATCACCAACCGATCTTCGATACGTTGCCCACTCTGCAAATCCTCAGAATAGACAAGTGTACAATGACTCTCCAACGCCGCAGCCAGGATGAGACTATCCCAATAAGCAAACTGATACTTTGTCATCACATCTAGCGCCAACGAGACTGTTATCCCGGTTACCGCAACTACAGGCAGAGTGCGTAGAAAATTCCTGGAGACCAACAATATCTCCGCAGGCTTCAAAATCTGTTTGCGTGATGTCACCGCAATAAATTCACCCACGACTTGGGAACTCATCACAATATCCTCACGCAATAGCAAGTTCTCGGCAATGATCCGTTTGGATGAATCAGAGCCAAAAGCATACACCAACACGTTCGTATCCAGGAAAATCTTATCGCTCATGCAACGCCTCTCGGTCCAGTTTGTAATCGGGAGGTAATTCTCCATGTATCTCCTGGAACATAGCTCGTAAGATTTTCCGCCGTTCAGCTACAGACAAAGCCTGATTTGATGAAGTCGCCGCCTCTTTTGAATACTTCTTCAGTAAAAACTCATAGAAATCTAATAACTCCTGTCGCGCAATCTCAGGAAGTTTAAATATATCGAGCTGAGGGTAAATGTTATAAATGGCGCCAGACTCTTTTAACATTGTGTCCTCCGGTTTTTATACGACTCCCGTTGCCTGCCATACATCCACCATCATACTGCCATCTACCTCAATCAACACCAGTCCCTGCGTGTCCGCCACCCGCAACATCATAACCTGATTCACTTCACCGATGCACGTATACGGCCGCCCGGCAAGCGCCTGCTCAAAGTCCGCCGCGTGCTCCGGCGCAACCTCGACGAGGAAACGCGCGCTGCTCTCGGCGAACAAGGCGGTCACGGCATCGCCCGACAGCGTCAGATTCAGCCCCAGCCGCCCGCCGATACACATCTCGGCGGCAGCGACGGCCACCCCGCCCTCCGAACAGTCGTGCGCGGCGGCGACCAGGCCGGCCTGCATCGCCCGGTGTAATGCGCGGCACGTCTCGATAGCGTCCGGCACGGGCGCGGGGAGAGCGCCGCCCGTTTCGCCGGTCAACCGCTCGTAGAGCGAGCCGCCCAGCTCATCCCGCGTCGCGCCGACGAGGTAGAGCCGGTCGCCGGGCCGTTTGAGGTCACTCGTCACGATGCGGCGCACGTCTGGCACAATGCCCAACGCCGAAATCAGCAGCGTCGGCGGAATCGCGCGTTTGACGCCGTGCGCGTCCACAAACTCGTTGTTGAGGCTGTCCTTGCCGGAGATGAAGGGCGTCCCGTAAGCCAGCGCCGCGTCATGACACCCTTGCGCCGCCCGCACCAGCCCGCCGAGTCGCTCCGGCACCCGCGGATTGCCCCAGCAGAAGTTGTCGAGAATGGCGATCCGATCGGGATCAGCGCCCACGGCGACGACGTTCCGCACGGCCTCGTCGATCACCGCCCAGGCCATCGCGTAGGGGTCGCGCAGGCCGTAGTACGGGTTGATACCCGCGCCAAGCGCAATGCCGCGATAACCGGATGTCATCAGCGGTTTGAGCACCGCCGCATCCGCCGGCCCGTCGTTCAGCACACCCACCAACGGCTTCCCCACCGTCGCCCCCTGCACCTCGTGGTCATAGCGGCGGATCACCGCTTCTTTTGAAGCTACGTCGGGATGAGCAAGCATTTGCAGGAGCAACTGCGTAAAACGTAATTCGTAATTCGTAATTCGAGATTCGTGATTCGCTGATTCGCCGATTCTTGCTTCCTGCTTCTTGCCTCTTGCCTCTTGCCCCTTCCCCCATTCAGCTTTCAGGGTGAGGCGCGGCCAGCCTTCGTGAACGAAGTCCATCGGCAGGTCGGCGGCGAGTTTGTCACCGTAACGGACGCGCAGGCGGCGGTCGCCGGTGAAGCGGCCGATGACGGTCATTTCGACGTTGTAGATTGCGCAGATGTCGCGCAGCCGGGGCAGGTTGACCTCCGGCGCGGCGATGACCATGCGCTCCTGCGCCTCGCTGAGCCAGATTTCCCACGGGCGCAGGCCGGGATACTTGAGCGGGACGTCCCGCAAGTCCACATCCACGCCCACGTCCTTGCCCATCTCGCCGACGGCGGACGAAAAACCACCCGCGCCGCAGTCGGTGACCGCAGTGTACAGGCCCTCATCCCGTGCGACGATAAGCGCGTCAAGCACGGCCTTCTCGGTGATGGGATCGCCGATCTGCACGACGCTGCCCACGGTTTCGCCCGTGTCGTGCGTCAGTTCGGCGGAGGAGAATGTCGCACCGTGGAGGCCGTCGCGGCCCGTGCGCCCGCCGAGCGCCACGCAGAAGTCGCCGGGCTGCGCCGCCGTGCGGTGAACGCCGCGCGGCGCGATGCCCACACAGCCGCAGTAGACCAGCGGGTTGGCAACGTAGTCCTCGTGGTACAGAATCGCGCCGTTGACGGTGGGGATGCCCATCTTGTTGCCGTAATCCTCGATGCCCGCCACGACGCCGCGCGCGATACGGCGCGGGTGCAGCGTACCGCCGGGCACATCCACGTCGGGCATATCCAGCGGGCCAAAGCACAGCACGTCCGTGTTGGCGATGGGCTGCGCGGAGACGCCCATCACGTCGCGGATCACGCCGCCGACGCCCGTGTTCGCCCCGCCGAATGGCTCCAGCGCCGAGGGGTGGTTGTGCGTCTCCACTTTGAAGGACACTTCGTACTCATCGTCGAACGCCACGATGCCGGCGTTATCCACAAACGCCGACAGCACCCACGGCTTGTTCAGCGTCTCCGTCGCCGCGCGCAAGTACGTCTTGATGAGGCTCGGAATAATTTCTTTTTGCGGACGCTGATTTTCGCTGATTTCCGCCGATTCTTTGATCTGCGAAAATCCGCGTGAATCCGCGTCCAACATCACCCGCGGCATACCGCCGTGGCAGGTGTATTCGATTTCGGCCTTGAAGGTCTTGTGCTGGCAGTGCTCGGACCAGGTCTGAGCCAGGATTTCCAGTTCGACGTCGGTGGGATCGCGGCCCAATGCCCGGAACTGCGCCTGGATCGCCTGCATTTCCGCCAGGGAGAGGAACAGCACACGCTCGACGCTCAGCCGTTGCAAGGCTGAGTCGTCCAGATCGCGGATGGGGATGATGTCCACGGCGTCGCTCGGCGCGGCATCGGGTACAAATTCGGGCTGCATCGGGCCGAGGGTGTACGACTGAATCACCGGGTTACACAGCAGTTCTTCCGCAATGCGGCGCAACTCAGCAGAGGAAACGGGGCCTTCAAAGGTGTATCGCGTGCCGGTGACGACGGCTTCGAGCGCGGTGACGCCCAACTGTCGCGCGCGGTGTAGCAGGTGTTTGGCAACCGGATCGGTGACACCGGGGTGAAAGGCGATTTCGATATAGCGCCTCCCCCCCTCCGTCCCCCCCAGTGGGGGGGAGGCTTCTTCTTCCCCCCCTCCGGGGGGGACTGAGGGGGGGAACCAGCGGTAGCCCTCGACGATAGGATCAACCAGAAACTCAACCGCGATGCGCTCGACTTCATCTGCGGTAAGCGTGCCCCGGAGAAAGTAGAGGTTACTGACGCGGACCCGTGTGACGCTCTCGATGCCCAGGTGGGCAATCTGGCCGAGAACGTCCACGGCGCGCCCATCATTCTCTCCATGCCAAAAGACTTCAATGCGATACGTGTGTGTCACTAGCTTCCCCCTGGCTGTAGGTCGATGGCAGTGGCGCAACACCACAAAATGTGCCATAAACTCAACCATCATACTACACGGGTAGGGGTTGTCAAGCTTACGGCAAACTGCGACTTTTTCAACAAAATCACGTACCAATATTATGATTCGCTTTTCTCCGAATCATTTCTGTGCTACAATGGACACATAGACAGAGTACAGTTCGGCCAACGTAAATCTAAATCACCGTAAGCGTATAAGGAGGTAACAATGAGTTTGCTTGATCAAGTCAAAGACCAGATGGGCGGCTTCGAGCAGTTGGTCGCCAAGATCCCCGGCTACAAGGGTTACAAGGAAAAAGAGTTGCGCCGCGAGGCCGACAAATTGCTCCGCGATCATATCGTCAACCGGATGCGCACCGTCAAAGCCCAACTTGACGGCCTGCAACAAGACCTCATCGGCTCAGGGAAGTTCGATCTACTCGACGAGACCGGCAGCGCCGCCACCCAGATCCAGACGTTCATCGACCGGGTCCGCACTGCGCCTTACGGTTACGGTGGGTTGTTCGATGCGGTCAAAGTCAAAGAAGCGGATTTGGATCGCGTTTATGAATTCGATAGCGCGTTAATGAGCTATGCCGACCGGATTGAAAGTGCGATCAGCAACGCGCGGGCGGGCATCGAAGGGGAAGATACGCGCGCGCTTATTCTGCTGGTGCGTGATTTGGCCCGCGAGGCCAACACGACGTTCGACGAGCGCCAGGACGTGCTGCGCGGTACTGCCAGCACCGGTGTATAACGGATAACTAAATCGGAGGTTAAGAACTATGGCTCGCGTTTTGGATTTAATCGAATACATGGATGAAGGGCGTGGCGAAATCGTCCATCGCGTCCCCGAGCGCGGCTCCGGCGACTTTCGCATCGGTAGCCAGTTGATCGTGCGTGAATCCCAGGCGGCGGTTTTCTTCCGCGACGGGAAAGCGCTGGATACCTTTGGGCCGGGGCGGCACACGATCACCACCGCCAACATTCCCGGTCTTGTGAATTTGATCGGCAAGGCCTTCTCCGGGCAAACGCCGTTCAAGGCGGAAGTGTACTTCGTCACCACACGAGAATTGACGGATATGAAGTGGGGCACGCCGCAGCCCATCACCATCCCGGACCCGATCCTGGGCATGGCGCGCGTGACCGGCTTCGGCACCTACGCTATGCAGGTCACCGATCCGCAGCTCTTCGTAGCCAAGATCGTCGGCACGCAGAATCTCTACAGCACGCGCGACATTCAGGCATTCTTCCGCAGCATCATTCTCAGCAAGATGATGGACCTCATCGGCGAGATGGGCAAGTCGATCATCCAGATGGCGGCCTTCGTCGAAGAGTTAGGAGCCGGGGTGCGCGCCAAGGCGCAGGAAGAATTCGCGGCGCGGGGTGTCACGCTCAACTCATTCTACGTGGAATCCATTTCCCCCACCGAAGAGACGGCCAAAGCCATTGATGCTCGCGCCGCCATGGGCGCGATCGGCGATATGGGCGCTTATATGCAGTACCAGGGTGCGCAGGCGATGCGTGAGGCCGCCCAGAATCAGGGGGCTGCCGGCTCGGGCGTTGGACTGGGCGCCGGGGTTGGACTCGGCGCAGCGATGGGCCAAATGCTGGGACAGGCTGCCACACCGCATCAGGCCGCCCCGGCTGTCGCGCCGCCGCCAATCCCGCAGGCCGTCACGTTCTACATCGCCATCGGCGGGCAGCAACAGGGTCCCTTCGATATGGCGACGTTGCAAAAGTACGTCCAGTCCGGCCAACTGACCCGCGACACGCTGGTCTGGAAGGCCGGTATGGCGAACTGGGCCAAGGCAAGCGAGGTCTCTGACCTGACCAGCCTGTTCGGCGCGACCCCGCCGCCACTGCCGTAACCTGCTGATACGAAAAGTGGGACGCACTTTCCTGGGTGCGTCCCACTTTTTATGCGAGCGGTAAATTATTCTTCCGCTGCGATCCCCAACGCCGCATACAACTGCGCCAACGTTTCCTGGGGCAGGTTAGGCCGGCGTCCTTCCTTCCGCAGCCAACGCTTCAACTCCGACGTGCGGAACACCGGCAGGGGCGGATTTTCAACCTCAAGCACCACGTCAGGATGCACGAAGAGGATCACGGCGCGCAGCGGAATCTCCACGCCTTCGGGCAGCCGCTTGCGCAAGAAGCGGCGCAGGTCATCCAGTTCCACCTGCGCCATCTGCTCTGGACGTCCCAACCCTTCTTGACCGGCAAAGCGTTTGAGCGCCCCCATTTTCTCCTGCTGTTTCCATTTGCCATTCGCATACGTGATGCGCCCGCCCTGCGAGCGGACGAAGATCACCGTCAGACCACCCCCATCCACCAACACAAAGGGGGCAGGGGTTTTGTATACCAGCAACGTGAAGCTGTTTTCCAGCCCCTTCAAGGCTTCGGGCACTCTCTTATGATGCGCCAATGGTCCCACGTAACGTCCAACAAAGTAAGTGCCAATGAGCGAAGCCAGTAAACCTACCCACACGATAATTGACGCGATCCAGAACCATTCCGGTTTCCAGAACATGAGCACTATCCCACCAACTCCGAATCCGAACCCCAGCAATGGGGCAATCTCGCCCATACGGGTGCGCGTCTTTACCTGCGATTCATTGATAATCAAACGCATCGTTCCTCCAAGATAGTCTGATAGTCGTTAGTCGAGTAGTCGTTAGTCCAGTAGTCGTTAGTCAAGTAGTCGTTAGTCGAGTGGTCGTTAGTCCAGTAGTCGTTAGTCAAGTAGTCGTTAGTCGAGTGGTCGTTAGTCAAGTAGTCGTTAGTCGAGTCGTTGTTAGTTGAGTCGACGTTAGGTTTATTTCTGTGTACTGCCGTTCCAACGGGATAGGACCAGGCAGGCGTTTTGGCCTCCGAAGCCAAAAGCATTTTTTAGCGCGATGCGCGTGCGCATCGCGCGGGGTTTCCAGGGCACGTAATCGAGATCGCAGTCCGGGTCGGGTTCGTCGAGGTTCAAGGTGGGCAAGATCAGCCCTTCCTCGAACATCTTGAACGTCAGAATGGTCTCGATGGCGCCAGCCGCGCCCATCGTGTGTCCAAAGACGGATTTGTTGGAGCTGATCGCCAGTTTGTAGGCGTGGTCGCCGAAGACTTTCTTCAGCGCGAAGGTCTCGACGACATCATTCAAGGGGGTAGACGTGCCGTGCGCGTTGACATAATCCACGTCCTCCGGCGCGACGCCCGCATCCTGCAGCGCCCATGTCATCGCCCGGCGCACCCCGCGCGCCTCCGGATCGGGCTGCGCGATGTGATACGCATCCGACGAGGACGCATAACCGAGCACTTCACCGTAAATGTGCGCGCCGCGTGCGAGCGCGTGCTCCAGCCGTTCCAAAATCAGGACGCCCGCGCCTTCGGCGATCACAAAACCGTCGCGGTCTTTGTCGAAGGGACGGCTGGCGCGCTCCGGCTCGTCGTTGCGCCGCGAAAGCGCCCCCATCACCGCGAATCCGATGACCGAAGCATCCACGATTAAGCCCTCTGTGCCACCGGCAATCACCATATCGGCCCACCCATGGCGGATGAGATTAGTCCCTTCGCCAATCGCTTGTGATCCCGTGGCGCACGCAGCGACCGGCGTGGTGATTGGTCCTTGCGCGCCCGCCAGCAGGCTGACGTGATATGAGGGCATGTTCGGCAGCGAAGCCGCCAGCGCAAAGGGATTCACGCCGACCAACCCCTGGCGCCACAGCTTGGCCGAGTGCTCCAGCGCCACTTCCAGCCCGCCCATCCCCACGCCAATGACCGTGCCAACCCGCTCGGGGTCCGGCAAGGGCGGGGAGAGCTGCGCGTCCGCCAGCGCCTCCTGCGCCGCGGCGAACGCGAACAGTGAACAACGCGCCATCCGGCGCGCCTCTTTGCGCGGCAGATAACGTTCCGGCTCGAAATTCTTGATCTCGCCGGCGATGCGCACCGGCCAACCCGTTGTATCGCAGCGTTCAATGGGTGAAATGCCGGACTTCCCGGCAAGCGCGCTCTCCCACGTTTCGCGCACGGACAATCCAACCGGCGTGATCGCGCCCATGCCGGTGACGACGACGCGCACCCGATCAGTCATGAGACACCTGCCGGCGCGCTTCCAGGCCCGCCTTAATGGTGGGGATGATTTGCGCAGCCACCGCTTCCCGCCCACGGCGAATGGCGCTCTTGATCGCTTTGGCATTGGAGCGCCCATGCCCCACAATCACCACACCATCCACGCCCAAAAGCAGCCCACCGCCGACTTCGGCATAATCCAGGCGTTTGGTCATTTTCTTCAGACCCGGCCAGAGACAAAGCAACCCCGGTAGCGCCACAATCAAAGCCGGAACCAGCAAGACCAACCCCACCTTCGACAGCGTGCGCCCTAATATGTCGTGCTTGACCATCATTTTGATGAACGAGGCCACCGCCTCCGCCGTCTTGATGTGGATATTGCCCGTGAAGCCGTCGGTGACGATGACATCGGCGTAGCCCTTGACCGCTTCCTTTGGCTCCACGTTGCCGACAAAGTTGAAGCCGCTCTGCGAAAACAACGCGAACGTCTCCCGCAGCACCATTGTCCCTTTCTCCTCCTCCTCGCCGTTAGCCAGCAGCCCCACCCGTGGATTGGCGATACCGAGGATTTTTTCAGCGTAAATGATGCCCATCTGCGCGAATTGCAGCAGGTACTCCGGCTTGGGATCGGCGGTCGCGCCCATGTCCAGAAAGACCGCCTTCTGTAACGTCACCGGATAGACCGTTGCCAGCGCCGGGCGGCGGATGCCGGGAATGCGACGCAGGTCGAAAATCGCGGCGGAGAGGCAGGCAATGGTGTTCCCGGCGGAGACGAAGGCATCGGCCTCGCCGCTCTTCACCATGCGCATGCCCACGCGAATGGACGAGTTTTCCTTCTCGCGCACGGCCTCAGAATGATCGGACATGGTCAGCACGTCCGGTGCGTGGACGATGCGGATGTTCAATCCCTGAGTGTCGTGCTTCGCCAGCTCCGCCCGCGTGCGCTCCTCCGGTCCTACCAGGATGATCTCATCCGGCAAACCCTCGCGCGCCCACTCCCGCGCGGCCAGCACCGCCCCTTCTACGTCCGGTCCAGGGCAAGCGTCCGAACCAAAAGCATCAACAACGATACGCATAAGACCTCCAAAGAATCATGAATCAAGAATCAAGAATCAAGAATCAAAGAATCAGCGAATCAGCGAATGAGCGAATAATCGAAAATCGGCAATCTAAAATCAAAAATCGTCAGGCGCCCCAAAACCAGGGTGGTTCTTCGGGCGGGGGGACGGCCCAGCCATCGTCGAAATCAGAGCTGGCGCCAGCGCCGGCATCCACAGGCAACGGTTTGCCGGAGAGCCAGCGGGCAGCGACTTCAGGCAGTTGGGCGCGCGTCCCCTGGCGGATGAGTGGATCGGGCAGCGAGTCGAGGAAGCGCCGCCCATAGCGCTTGGTCAGTACGCGCTGATCCAACACCACCGCAATGCCCTGGTCGGTCGCCGTGCGGATCAACCGCCCGAAGCCCTGCGTAAAGCGCAAAATCGCTTCCGGCACCATGTACTCGTTGAACGGATCATCGTAGCCCTCGGCGCGCGCAGCGATAATCGGATCGTTGGGCACGTCGAAGGGCAACTTGGTGATCACCAAACACGAGAGCGCCTCGCCGGGCACGTCCACGCCCTCCCAGAACGAGCGCGTGCCAAGCAGCACCGCCTTCTCACCGCGCTTGAAGTTGTCGAGCAGTTGCGCGCGTGAGCTACCGCTCCCCTGCGCATAGACCGTGATACCCTCCTGCGCCAGCTTGCCGGTGATTGCCTGCGCCGTCGCCTTCAGTTGTGTGTATGAGGTGAACAGGGCCAGCGCCCGCCCCTGCGTCGCGCGGAACAGCTCAATCAGGGTTTGATCCAGGATGTGCTGATGACCGGGATTGCGCGGTTCCGGCACATCGGTGACGATGTAGAGCAGCGCAGCGGATTGGTAATCGAAAGGCGAACCGACGGCCAACTCCTCCGCCTTGTGCGCGCTCAACCGCTCTTTCATGTAGGCGAAGCTGTTTTCGACGCGCAATGTCGCCGAGGTAAGGATGACCGAGCGTTTCTTGTCGAACAAATGCTCTCGCACCAGGGCGCCCACATGCAGGGGGACAGCGTTGCATGTAAACGGATAGTTGTTCTGCGATTCCAACCAGTAGATGACATTTTCCTGCGGCGCAGTGATGAACGGCCCAAGCTGGGTGTAGGCCGCATCCAACTGTCGCTTGATGCCCAACAGCCGCGCGTGGGCCATCTCAAAGCCGGCGTTTTCGGGGGAACTCAGCTCCTCCAAACCGGCAGCCAGCAGCGTCAACCCATCCACGAGCGTGGAAAAATGCGGCTGCACCTGCGCCCACCCGCGCACTACGTCGTTCCAACCGGATTCCTGGCGCATCTTGGGCGTCAGTCGCACCCGCACGGCATAAGTGTCGTTCTGATCGACGTGCTCGTTGAGGAACGTCTCGATATCTGAAAAAAGCGTCTCCAATAAATGATCGACGCGCTCGCCGGTATCCTGAAGACGCACACAGGCATCCTGCAGGCCCGCCGCCGTCTTACGGGGTTGATTTTCCGCCAGACTCAGCAGCATCTCCAGCAGGCCGGTGGATGCCTGGCGCGAGTACAGCAGATCCTCGAAAACCCGGTGCAGCGTCGGCCAGCTCACCGTGTAACGCAGCGCCTCCGTCACGGCACTTTCCAAATGATGCGCCTCATCGATGACGAGTAACTCATACTCCGGCAGCACGCGATTCTGCGCAGCGATATCGGCCAGCAGCAGCGCGTGATTGACGATGAGGATGTGCGCACCCTCGGCCTTCGCCCGCGCGCGGTAGAAAAAGCAACGGTCGCTCTCGAAGAACGGGCAATGTTCCGGGTCGCAGGCATCGTTGGCCGCCGAAATCCCGTACCAGACGGCCTGCTCCTGTCCCGTCGGCAGGAAAAGGCCGTCGCCGTCGCCATCGAGCGTGTTGGGCAGCCAGAGCAGCACCTTGGCGAGCACGCGCATCTCGTCCTCGGTGACGGGGCCGCGCCGCCGCAACGCCTGGAACTGCTGACGGCACAGGTAATGCGAGCGTCCCTTGAGCACCTGATACTTGAAATCGTAGAGCGCCTCGGCCAGTTCGGGCAAATCCTTGTTCGCCAGTTGCTCCTGGAGATTGATCGTGTTTGTCGAAATCACCACCCGCTGGCGATTCTGTACCGCCCACTCAATCGCGGGCAGCAGATAGGCCAACGATTTCCCTGTGCCGGTGCCGGCTTCGACCATCAGATGCCGGCCGGCATTGAACGCCTGCCCGACGGCCTGAAGCATTTCTACCTGTTGCGGACGGTATTCGTACTCCGCGAACACCTTCGCCAGTGGGCCATCGTCATCGAGCAAGGCGGAAAGCGCGTCCAGATCAATCGGACGGATGTCACGGCGCGGTTCCAACGGCGCGTAGATTTCTTCTTCCTCGGCGAACAAGGGGCCGGCCGCATCACCGCCACGCTTGGAGGCCAACTGCGCGCCGATGCCGCCACTGAATCCCTGGCGCTGGCGGACGTAGTGCGCATCGCGGAAAAAGTTGATCGGCCCCCACTGGATGCGCTGCCCCAGTTGCACGATCTCCTGCAACATCTGCTGCGGCAATTGCGCGGCGCGGCCCATCAACGCGATGAAGAGCGCGTGCGCCATCACCGCGTCGTCGAGCGCGCGGTGCGTCTGTTTCGGCAAGTCAATCGCCAGCTCGCGGATAAGGTTCGCCAGACTGTAGCGCCCGGCGTGCGGCACCAAAATACCGGCCAGATCGAAAGTATCAATGAAGGGATTGCCGCGCAAGACGTTGTGCTGGCGCAGGAAAGCCAGGTCGAAGCCGATATTGTGTCCGACCACCGGATCGCGGCCCACGAATTCGGCCAGCCGGTACGTCGCCTGGCGGCCACCGGGCGCGCCTTCCACGTCCGCGTTGGTGATGCCGGTCAATTCGGTGACAAAGGGCGGGATTTTCCGCCCTGGATTGACGAATGTGGAGAAGGTCTCCAAAACTTGATCGCCCTCAAAACGCAATGCGCCGATTTCGATGATCGCATCCCGCATAGGATCGAGGCCGGTGGTTTCTAAGTCCAGAGAAACGTAGGTCTTCGCCATGTGCTCCTTTCTAAACTCAAGGAAGACATTATACAGCATAACGCGCTACGGGGAAGAGAAGGGGCTGGATTTCGCATCCAGCCCCCACATTTGAACCCCGTAGCGCGAATTGGCAATTCGCGCTACAAACGGACTCAACGGTCGCCGTCGGGCGGTTCGACGAATTCGAAATCGCCAACATCCAAAACATCGTCCTCATCCTCATCCCAATCCAACATCACATCCTCGGGCCGAAAAAATTCGCTATCAGGGGCCATAGGCATCAAATAGTTAAAGCCGTCAGGCCCCAATTGCTGCATCAGGCGCGCCATAATCTTATCCACGTTATCATACGGCCCGGCGACGAAGAACGGCTTGCCCTCCGGCCCGCCGACCGGGATTTCAATATCGACAGAATCAGGATCGGCGTCTTGCAACAGAATCGAGGCTTCCTGATAATCGCGGTGTGGATGGAAGCCAAACTGGGCCGCGTAGTCTACGCCGGCCTTCACAATCTTCGCGGCGAGGTTAAAGTCAATCTTGATCAGTTTTTGGTGCCGTTTCAATTGCGTCAAAAATTCTCGCCGGAACGCCCCCGCATCTCTGAAATTGGCCGCGTAAGCGTCTTTTACTCCCAGACATGCGCGGTCCACTAGAAATGATCCCATATACACTTCACCCGTCGTCGGGTTGCGCCGCGTGACAGCAATCTGATTCAATTGCATAGGGTCTTTCCACTCTGCATTGATCCAACATTCCATCACCGGCCAGGCCAGCGCGGCACGCAACAACGCCTTCTTGCTGCGCGACGATAATCGCCCTCTTACGGTTTTGCGCTTGGCTTTACGTTTGGCTTCGTGCCGCGCGCGCCTTCGCTCTTGTATACTTTGTGGCATCGTATCCTCCCTTATCGTTTTCGTTTATGAGTCTACTGAAAAAACCAAGATTTTCACCACGGAGACACAGAGGTCACGGAGTTCTATTTAACTGTATTTTGATAAAATTGATATTGCTAACCGGAAAATCAATTTCATTCAAGATAAAAATAAAGATTCCTCTGTGTTCTCCGTGCCTCTGTGGTGAATTTCCCTTTTTGCAGTAGAGTCGTTTATTCGTTTGAAATTCGTTATCGGCTACCCCAACCGCGCCAGTTGCTCGCGGACTTGCGCGGCTTCGGTCTCCATCGCCGCCAGATTTTCGCGCTCGCGCTGGACAACGTCCGGGCGCGCTTTCTCGGCGAAGGGGCCGGCGAGACGCTGGCGGCTGGCATTGATGCGGCCTTCCAGGTTCTCCAACGCCTTGTTCAGCCGCGCGCGCTCCGCGTCGAGGTCCACCAGCCCGGCAAGCGGCAGGTAGACGACGACATCCCCCGCCAACACCGACGCGGACTGCGCCACCGGTTCACACGCCGTCACGATTTCCAGCGCGTCTGCATCCAGGTGCGCGAGGAACGTCAGCACCGCCCGCCGCGCTTCGATGAGCGGCGTGCTCGCGCCCGCCGCCACCGTCGCCACGACACGCCGCCCGGCTTCGACGTTGTACTCCGAGCGCACGTTGCGGATGCCGCGGATGAGGTCCATCAGCAACGCCATCTGCGCTTCGGCCTCGTCGTCGAGCAACGCAGGGTTCTGCATCGGCCACGGCGCGATGATGAGCGCCTCGCCCTGTTTGACCGCGGACGGCAACGCCTGCCAGAGCGCCTCGGTCACAAAGGGCATAAAGGGGTGCAACAGACGCAGCGCGCGTTCCAGCACGGTCAGTAACACGAGGCGGGGCGTGTCCTTGTCGACCGGCGCGCCGGCGTCTTCCGCGTAGAGGCGTACCTTACTCGCCTCGATGTACCAGTCGCAGAACTCGTCCCACAGGAAATCGCGCACCCGCCGCCCGGCCTCGCCGTACTGCTGCGTCTCCATCAGCGCGAAAACGTCACCGGTGAGGCGCTCCACGCGGCTGAGAATCCAGCGGTCTTCCAGTTCCAAACCTGACAGGTCGTGCAAACCTTCGGTTTGCCTAAGACCTGTCAGGTTTGAATCCTTCACATTCATCAAAATAAACCGCGCGGCCTGCCAGATTTTGTTGGCGAAGTTGCGCGCGCCCTCCAAGCGGCGCGGATCGAGGTTCATGTCGTTGCCGGGTGTGGAGGACGTGCTGAGCGTGTAACGCAGGGCGTCCGTACCGTATTCGTCAATGATGTAGAGCGGGTCGTACTTCCATGCATCGGGCATGGATTTGCTGATCTTCTCGCCGCGCTCGTTGCGGATCAGGCCATGCAGATAGACGGTCGAGTACGGCGCGTGGTCGAGCAACGCCAGCGACAACATCGTCTCGCGGGCCACCCAGAAGAAGAGGATGTCGTAGCCGGTCTCGCGCATGTCGGTGGGGAAAAAGCGCTGCATGTCGGCGGTCTCGTCAGGCCAGCCGAGTGTAGAGAACGGCCACAGCCCGGAGGAGAACCACGTGTCGAGCACATCCTCGTCCTGCACGATCATGCTGCTGCCGCACTTGGGGCATTGTGTGGGATCTTCGACCGCACTCCACTGGTGATCGCAATCCTGGCAATACCACACCGGGATGCGGTGGCCCCACCACAGTTGGCGGCTGATGCACCAGTCGCGGATGTTTTCCATCCAATGGAACCACGTCTTCTCGAAGCGTTCGGGGATGATGCGCATGGTGCCATCGCGGACGACACGGATCGCCGCTTCGGCCAGTGGCCTGGCGCGGACGAACCATTGCGTGCTGATGCGCGGCTCGATGATCGTGTCGCAGCGCTGGCAATGCCCGACGGTGTGATGATACGGCTCGACTTTCACGAGCAGACCCTCTTTCTCGAAGTCGGCCACAATCGCTTTACGGCAGGCGTAGCGTTCCAGCCCCGCGTAAGGCCCGGCGTCCTCGTTCATGTGACCGGTGGGCGTCATCACGTCCACTTGCAGCAGATTGTGGCGCGCGCCGATCTCGTAGTCGGTGGGATCGTGAGCGGGCGTCACCTTGACCGCCCCCGTGCCGAATTCCGGTTCGACCACCTCATCCGCCACAATGGGAATAAGGCGCCCAATCGCGGGCAAAACGGCTGTCTTGCCGATGAGTGCTTGCCAGCGCGGATCGGCGGGGTGGACGGCCACGCCGCTATCGCCGAGGATCGTCTCCGGGCGGGTGGTTGCCATCTCGATGAACGTAGTCGCGCCCTCGGCCCAGCGTCCACTGCCCCACGGGTGCTGCGGACCTGACCACGCTTCATCTACCACCGGATAACGGACGTGCCACAGGTGGCTGTCGTGCTCGGTGGGTTCGACTTCCAGGTCGGAGATCGCCGACTCGCAACGCGGGCACCAGTTGACCATATACGGCCCGCGATAGATCAGACCGCGCTCGTAGAGCGTGTGGAACGCGGTGCGCACGGCGCGGCTCAAGCCCGGATCGAGCGTAAAGCGTTCGCGCTCCCAATCGCAGGAGATACCGAGTTGCCGATGCTGGTCGGTGATGCGCGCGTGCGTTTTGCCCTTCCATTCCCAGCACTTCTCGATGAAGGCGGCGCGGCCCAGGTCGTGGCGTGTCAGCCCTTCCTTCGCCAACTCGCGCTCGACGACATTCTGCGTGGCAATCCCGGCGTGGTCGGAGCCGGGCAGGAAGAGCGTCTCAAAGCCGCGCATCCGGTAGTAGCGCGTCATCAGGTCTTCGATCGCCGCCGTCATCGCGTGGCCCAGATGCAGGATGCCGGTCACATTCGGCGGCGGCATGGTGATGCAGAAGCGCGCGCCGTCCTTCGTAGCCACACCTTTAGCGATGAGCGTTTCCGGCTTGAAGTAGCCCTCGGATTCCCACCACTGGTACAGACGTTGTTCATGTTCTTTCGGATTATAGGTTTTGGATAATTCGGTCATGAGTTCCCCTCTAAAATTTTGTCAGCAGATTGAGCAGACTGAACAGATTGGAGCAATTTAACGACGCATGTCAGATAGAATTTCGACACCGCGCATGTGTCGATCTCGGTCATAATTCATCTCCCAAATATTGCCATTATACCCGATGATTTTGAATGGCTCAGAATCCTCGCCAGCGTTCCAGAACTTCCTTCAGTCCGGCCTCCAACGTCACCTGCGGCGTCCAGCCCATGCGCATCAGCTTGGAGGCGTCCACGTCGAAGCTGATTTCGCTGAGGATGTCCTGGTCAGTGTAGCGGGTCGTCGCTGCGGGCATAAGACGCTGCACGGTGGCAGCGATGTCGTTGAGCGACGGATGTTCGGTGGCGGCATTGACCGTCTCGCCGATGAAAGCCGGATCGGCCAGGCAGAGCCGCAGCACGCTGGAAGCATCGCGGATGTGGATGAGCGGGCGCACCTGGTTTCCAGTGCCGTAAACCACCATCGGGCGGCGCACGCCCGCGAGATAGGCGTAGCGGTTGGCGCTGGCGTCGAAGCGCATCGCCGGCGCGTTGCCAAACGTCGTGCCCAGACGCACGATCGTCGCTTCGAGGCCGCGCTCCTCGGCTTGCCGCACTTCGTCTTCCCCTTTGCGCTTCGCCGTCGCGTAGGGGCCAATCGGACGGCAGGGATCGGTTTCCTTGAACGGGCCGCCCGGTCCGTAGACGCTGGCGGAACTGGAATAAATCAGCCGCGTCACCCCCGCACGCAGCGCGCAATCCACCACCGCCGCCGTCCCCCAGTGGTTGATCTGCTCCGTCCACTCCGGGTGATCGAAGCTCAACGGTGTGGTGACGATTGCCGCCAGGTGGAAAACGGCGATGGCATCCTGCATGGCGCGGTGCAAGTTCAGTCGGTCGAGGATGTCGCCTTCGACAAATTCATAGCGCCCTTCCACCGGCAAGTCCATCAAGCCGCTGTAGTTCTTGTGACGCAAACTGTCATAGATGCGCACCGTGACGCCCGCGAAGCGCGGATCGAGCGCGATGTCGCGGATCAGTTGCGAGCCGATGTAGCCCGCGCCGCCCGTGACCAGAATCACACGTTTACTGCTCATGTTTCTTTTCCTCCTCACTCCAATCCAGATGCAAGCCACATTCCTTCTTATCCGAATCCGCCCACCGCCCGGCGCGCTCGTCCTCGCCGAAGAAGATGGGGCGCGTGCACGGCACACATCCCACGCTGACGTAGCCGCGCGCGTAAAGGGGATGCGCGGGCAAATTGTGCGCCTGCCGGTAGGCTTGCACGTCGGCCTTCGTCCAATTCAGCATCGGATGAATCTGCAACGGGCCTTTCGACGGTTGGTGCAGCACGCTCATCGCCTGCCGGTTGGCGGTCTGATCCCGCCGCACGCCCGCCACCAACGCCTTCATCCGCGCCGTGATCCACTGCATCGGTTGCACCTTGTTGATGTAGCAGCACAAATCCGGGTCACGGCGATAGAGCGCCTCGCCATACTGCGCCAACAGCTCACTCTGTGTCACCGTCGGGCGCACGGTGAGGACGTTGAGCTTGAATTGCGCCTGCAACTTATCCCGAAAAGCCAGCGTCTCCGGGAAGTGAAAGCCCGTGTCAATGAAGATAATCGGCATCTGCGGGCACACCCGCGAGATGATGTGCAGCAGCGGCACGCTCTGTGTCTGGAAGGACGAACTCGTCGCCACATCCGGCGCAAACGTCTCCCAGGCCCACTGCAAAATCTCCTCGGCAGAGGCGTGCTCGAAACGCTCATTCAACTCATTCAAAACCGCAATATCCAACATTATTTAGTCCGGTAGTCCCCAGTCCGATGTCTTTAGCTATGCCAATCACAATCAAGCTGCCATTAAGAACGCCTGGACTTCTCCGTCCAAAAGCAGGCTGCCCTCCCTATCAAGCGCAGCGACGACTTCGACGCGCTGCGCGCGCGTGACGCTGACGAGGTCTTGCGACGCCGCGCGACATTGTTCCGTCAGGGCGGCGTCGCGGGTCGCCAGGCACAGCGGACCGATCTCTGCGCCGAGCGAAAGGCCGCGCTCGCTCTTGTAGCGCCGCACCGCCGTGGCAATCTCGACGAGCGTTTCGCCGAAGGCTTCGGCATCCGCGTCCTCAAAGCGCGCGTCCGGCTGAGGCCACTGCGTCACGTGAATCGAGATTGCGCCCTCGCGTTCTGCGAAGAGCGCCTGGTAAATGGCCTCTGTCACGTGCGGCAGGAATGGCGCGAACAGCTTGAGCGTCGCCAGCAGGACGTGTCCGAGCGTGAAGACGGCCCCTGCATCCTCGCCATACAGACGGAGCTTCGCCATTTCAAGGTAATTATCCGCCAAATCGCGCCAGAAGAAAGTCTCGATTTCGCTTTTGGCAGCGGCGTAATCGTAGCCGTGGAACAGATCGGTGACGCGGTGGATCAGGCGCTGGGTGCGGGCGAGAATCCAGCGGTCGGCGGGGGATAGCCCCCCCTCAGTCCCCCCCGAAGGGGGGGAGGAGGGCGACGGCGGCAAAAACCGTTCGGCGAATCGGGCGACGTTCCACAGTTTGGTGATGAGTTTGGCACCGATCTGGATTTTCTCCTCGCTGATGATCGAGTCCTTGCCGAAGCCACTGCTCGATGACCAATAGCGCACGGCGTCTGCAGAATACTGTTCGAGCATCTCCATGGGCGGCATCGGCCCGCCGCCGCGACTTTTGCTGATCTTACTCCTGCCGCTCCTACTCTCGTTTGGTTGCGCAGTTTTGTTCGGACTTTCCGGCAACAGCCCCCACCCCGAAATGCCCGCGTCGGTCCACGGCGTCGCGCCGAAGTGGTGGTGCGATTTCACGATCGTGTAAAATGCCCAGGTGCGGATGATCTCGTGGGCTTGCGGGCGCAATGAGAAGGGGTAGACTTTGGCATAGAGTGCGGGGTTGGCAAGCCACTGCCCGACGATCTGCGGGGAGAGCGACGAGGTGGCCCAGGTGTCCATCACGTCCGTTTCCGGCGTGAAGGAAGTACTACCGCAGGCGCACGGGCGAGACGGCGCGCGCGTGGTCGGGTCTACAGGCAGTTCATCGTCGCCGGCGAGGATGATCGCGCCGCAAACGTCGCAATACCAGACCGGGAAGGTCACGCCATAGTAGCGCTGGCGAGAGATGCACCAGTCCCAGTTGAGGTTTTCCACCCACTCGCGGAAACGGGTTTCCATGTGATCGGGATGCCAGCGCACGTTCGCGCCGGAGGCCAACAGCTCCTCCTTGAAGTCGAGCACGCGGACGAACCATTGCGGCGTGACGATGTACTCCACCGGCGTGTCGCACCGCTCGTGGACGCGCACGGATTGCGCCAGCGGGCGTTCGCCCAGGAGCAGGCCGCGCTCCGCCAGCGCCGCCACGATCCGCCGCCTGGCTTCGCGCGCGGGCAGCCCGGCGAAGTCGCCCGCCAGGTCGGTCATCCGCCCGGCGCGATCCAGCGCCACACGCAACGGCAGGTGGTGCGTGTACCACCAGGCCACGTCCGCCGCGTCACCGAAGGTACAGCACATCACTGCGCCCGTGCCCTTCTGCGGGTCGGCGCCGGGATCGGTCAGAATGGGCACCCACTGGTCGAAGTACGGCACGCGCGCCTGCTTGCCGACCAGCGCCGCGTAACGCGCATCCTCCGGGTGAACGAAGATTGCCACGCACGCGGGCAGCAGTTCCGGGCGGGTGGTGGCGATTTCCAGCACGCCGCCGTCCTCCAGCGCGAAGGCCAGCGTGTAGAAGGTGCTTTCGCGGTCGAGGTCATTCAGTTCGGCCTGGGCAATCGCGGTCTGGCATTCCGGGCACCAGATCGCGGGGGCTTCCTTGCGGTAGGCCAGTCCCTTGCGGTACAGGTCGAGGAACGAAAGCTGCGAGATGCGCCGCGATTCTGCGTCAATGGTGCGGTAGGTGTAGCGCCAGTCAATCGAAAGGCCGAGCCGCTGCCAGAGCGCCTGGTAGTCCTGCTCCGCCTGCTCACTGACCGCCAGACACCGCTCGATGAACGCCTCACGCCCCACCTCGACGGCGCGGATACCTTCCCATTTTTCGACGAGGCGCTCCGTGGGCAGGCCGTTGTCGTCGTAGCCCATCGGGTAGAAGACGTTGTAGCCGTTCATCCGCCAGAAGCGCGCCATGAAGTCGGCGTGGCTGTACGAGTAGACGTGCCCCAGGTGCAAATGACCGGAAACCGTCGGCGGCGGCGTGTCAATCGAGTAAACCGGGCGTGTGTCGTCGTCCACGTCGAAATGATACACGCCCTGCGCCTGCCAGAACGCCTGCCAGCGCGGCTCCTCGGTCTTCGGATCGTAGCGTTTCGGTAAAGCAGTCATGTCAGTCCTCCAAGATTCTCAACGGATTCAACGGAGAGAACAGAAAGAGAATCCGTTAAAATCCGTTCAATCCGTTGACACACAAAAAGGCCCACTCCGTCCAGGGACGAAGTGGGCCTTCGCGGTACCACCCTGATTTACCGGTACACACCGGTACTCTCTGTCATCCACGGCCTAAGCGATGGATGCTCGCTGTAACGGGCGATCCCGTAGCGACCTACTGAGGGACACCCCCTACTTCAGCCGCTCAACTCCCGGGCGACCTTCGGCGATCTGTCACTGCAAGGGCTTTCAGCCGGTGGCCCTATTCTCTGTCCCAGTGACTGAGCGAGTGCTGCTCACTCAATCGCCTACTCCTCCCGTTCACCGTCTTTGACGGATAACGTTACTGTGATTATAAAAAAGTCGTCAGAATTGTCAACTGTAAATATCCAACAAATCCCGCAACATCGACATCGCCGACGGGATCGGGTCTGGCTCATCAATGATCGCAGTGATGACGCCGTAGATGTCGGTGGTGTAGACGACGCCCATCTGCTTGGGGCCGAGCCGTCCGAGCGGGTGATCGAGCGGCAGCGGTGTGGGTGTGACGGAGAGCGCGTAGTCGCCGCCCGGTTGGCGTTCGGCGCGGGCGAGCAGACGATAACGCTGTCCTTGTTGGCGCGCGGTGGTCAGCGCAGCTACATCAACCCCGGTGATGCCGTCGCGTTGAACATCGTCCAGGGTGGCGGGGAAATTCGCCACAGCGTTCGTCAGGATGACGAGTTTTGCCGCCGCGTCCCAGCCGTCGAGGTCCCACGAGCCATCGCCCTCAAGCACGCCTTCGTCGCGCGCGCGGGCGAGCGCCTCATCCCACGCGACGCCATCGGCGAGCAGGTCCATCACGTAGCCGGTGACGAGGTTGGGCACGGCCTCGATGCGCTCCACAACCGCGCCGCGCAAATCCCGCGCGCCCAGGTTGATCGCCGGCAGGCCGCCCGCGACCGTGCCATCGAAGCGCAGTTTGACGCCTTGCGCCTTCGCCAGATCGTGCAATTCGCGGTAGGCGACCACCAGCGGCCCCTTGTTCGGCGTGACGACGTGCATCCCCTTTTGCATCGCCGCGCGGATGCAGCTCAAACCCGGTTCCGCGCCCTGCGCCAGGTTGACCGGTGAGGCTTCCAGCAACACGTCCGCCTCCGCCGCCTGCACCAGCGCGAGCGCGCCCCATCCCGCGCGCCCCGCGCCGGGATAGTCGGCGACCGAGCCGCCCGCCTGTTTGATCGCCGCGACGCGGGCCGGATCAAGGCCGTTTGCATCGTAGGCCGCGCCTCGACTGTCCGCCACCCCCACGAGTGCCAGTTCCAGGTCGTAACGCTCGCGCAACAATGGCGCTTTTTCCACAATCACCTCGCAAAAGCGACGGCCCAAATTTCCCAACCCCACAAGCACATAACGTATGGGCTGCATCGAATCCACCTCAAGAATCAGCGAATGAGCGGATGAAAGAATGAGTCTACTGAAAAAACCAAGATTTTCACCACGGAGACACAGAGGTCACGGAGTTCTATTTAACTGTATTTTGATAAAATTGATATTGCTAACCGGAAAATCAATTTCATTCAAGATAAAAATAAAGATTCCTCTGTGTTCTCCGTGCCTCTATGGTGAATTTCCCTTTTTGCAGTAGAGTCAAGAATCAGTAAACGAAGAAATCACCCACTACCATCCAAAATCTAAAATCCACAATCTAAAATCAGAAATCCAGCCGCACCGCCAGCAGCGGCACGAGCATTTCCTCCGGCGTGAGACCGCCGTGACGGCCGAGCATCGGTTTCTTCTCGACGGATTCTGCGTCACGCGCAACATAGGCGTTGCCGGTAGCGATGCCGATGATGTCGCCCAGGCGATGCGGCGTTTCGGCATAGGGGACGCCGGGGCCGAGCAAGCCGCTGTGCAAGAGTTCGTCTTGGGAGAAAAAGACGAATTGGCCCGCAAAGTGGTCGTCCAGGTATTGGCGAACTGTCTCGTAATGCCCATTGCGGACGTGGAAGAACGGCACGCGCCCCTCACCGAGCGGCGGCAGGAAGAGCGCGTCGAGCAGCACGGGATGCTGATCCAGTAAAATCGCGGCTTCGGGCGGCGTGGTGATTTGTCCGTGATCGGCGGTGAGGAGCAGCAGCGTTCCCGCGCGGGCGGCGGGCGTGAGCCGGTTGAAGAAGATTTCCTCCATCAACAGCGCCAGCGAGACGATCTCCGCGTCGCCGGATTCGTCGAGTGGGCCGAGGCGGTGGGCCAGCGTGTCCACGGCGCTCCAGTAAGCGCTCACGAAACCGCGTCCAGGGCGTTGCTCCAGGATGCGCCGCAGCATCAGCCAGAAATCAGACGCCGTCGCGTAGCCGAACACATTCTGCATGCCCCGGTTGTGCATCACGGCAAGTGGCGTCTTGACAAATGCATCGAGCGTGAGCGCATAGGAGGCCACGCCCTGCACGGCGAGCAGTTGCCCGATGCCGGGGACAGGCAAGAATTTCTCCGCTTCGAAGCCCCATTCGGCCAACGTCCCGGTGAACGGCCTGTGGATCGCCGAAAAGCTGATCGCTTCCACGGCCATCTGCCACTCGCGCAGGAACAGGCTGTAGGCCAACAGTCCGTGTTCCAGCGGCGCGCGCCCGGTGTGAATGACGCTCAAAACGCTGTTGGTGGTCGAAAGGAAAGTCGTCGTGATCGGCCACAGGCGTCCCTGCGCTGCCAGACGGTGAAAGATGAGGTCGGGACGGCGGGCCATCACGTCTTGCAGGGTTTCCCAGCCGAGGGCGTCAATCACCACCAGCACAACGCGCTGCACGCCGTCGAGCAGGCCGTCGAGCAGATCGTCACGCAAAGGCGGGAGCACGCCGGGCAATGCCGCGCCCAATGCCTGCCCTATCGTCCCCGCGAGATTGCCCACCGACAATCCCTCGTAGCGCGGCCAGACGAAGTGATCCGGCAGAGTTGGCGCGCCGGCGGGGCGGTGCGTGCGTAGATTATGTGCTAAAGTCGTTATTTCCATGAAATCTCCTTAAGCGTCAAGGTACAGGCACTGTGTAACTGACAAGCGTCTGCTCGAACCCAAAGCGCGTTCCCCCGTGATCGTACCTGGCGGCCACAACGCCAACGCCGTTGCAGAACTGGCGGATGACCCCACCGCTGAGGAATGCCTCACTGATTTGGTAGCACTCCGTGAAACTGCCGGCGGGCGTCTCGTAAGCTCCTATCGCTACGGCGGTCCGCAGCCCATTCGCCTCGCAATAAACCACTTCCGGTTTATCGGGATTTTTGGGGTCGATCTGCCACGGGCACCACTGTTTGCCATCCGCCAATGGGAAAGCGTAGTCAAGGCGCGAGGCAACGGGATCAAACGTCTTCGCGTCTGGCACTTGGAATTCCTCAAACACCAACGTACCGCTGATCACGTACCAAAACTCGCCAGCAGGTAACGTGGCGTCCGTCAACGGCGTTGACGAGGCCAGGCTCGCATCCCGCCGCATCCGCACGAATAGATAGGGCGCTTCTGCCACTGTTTCCACCACGGTTTCGGTCAGCACATAGGTCGCCGTTACAATCTGCTTTGGATTGGATTCCAGCGGTTCATACGGGATGTAGGTGTACACCCACGTTGTTCCCGGCGACAACGGAAATTCAGGCAGCATTAGCGCGTCGGCGCTTGACTGGACAACCGGAGATTTGCCGGTACAAGATACAGCGATGAGACATACGCCGCCGATCAAAACAACCATGAACAGATATAACCATCGTTTCATTGTTTTTGCCTCCCTACCGAATCAACCCCTTGATCAGATAACCTGCGAAGAGAAACATCCCCGTGACAATCGCCCACTCCTCGAAGAGCGCCGCGTCCGCCGTTTTGTGCGCGCGCCAGGCCAACGGCGCGGGTAACAGGCACAGCAAACACCATACGGGGACGCCGCCTGTCATCAAGCCGAGCAATAACAGGCCATATACTGCCATGTAGCCGTAATTGGTAAATCGTGCCGCCATCGGCAACCGCCGTATCCACATCACCGTCATGATGAGCGTAGGCCATATTGCCATCCAATCCAAACGCCCGGCTTGTGTCCAGTACACAACAATAACCAGCAGCGGTAGCGCAAGCCACGGCAGGTCTTGTCGCAACCGTTGTAATCCCACCTGCACCGCCACGCCGAACGCCGCGACGACAAAAAACAGACCAACAGAGAATATGCCGGTCGTCGCCCACGCCGCCGCTCCGCCCAGACAGGCGGCGAGCAAAGTCGCCACAAGAATAGGTGGTTCGAGTTTGAGTGACTGGATTTTTTGTAGCATCGTTCTATCACCTGAGACACGCGAGTCTGATAAAGGTTAAGAAAAAAACCGGTAAGTGAAATCGCCATGGGAAACCCGCTGAAGCCGGCATACATAGGTACACACCGACTTCAGTCGGTAAATGCGCGATACTCGCATTACCAAACTAATTCGGGAGTGTTTCCGTTGGGGGGCGCGGTCGGAGACCGGCCCCAGCGTGGTCGCAGACCGGCCCCAGCGTGGTCGGAGACCGGCCTTTGCCCTTTCCGCCCGGCCTCTTCAGGGCCGGGCCAACTCCCGCTCCAAAATCGGACGCATCGCCTGCGCGGCGCGGGCGCGGTGACTGATGCGGTTCTTCTCCTCCTCCGTGAGCTGCGCCATCGTGCAGGAGTGCTCGAACAGGTAGAAGACCGGATCGTAGCCGAAACCCGCTTCGCCACGCGGCTCGAAGCTGATGACGCCTTCGCAGACGCCTTCGGTGATGTACTCACGCGACGTCCCGGCATCATCCGGCAGCACGAGCGCGGCAATGCAGCGGAAGCGCGCGCCGCGCCGTTCAAGAGGGACGCCCTCCAACGCTCTGAGCAGCGCCCGGTAGCGCACTTCGTCTGTACCCAGGTGATACCGCGCGGAACGCACGCCCGGCGCGCCGTCGAGCGCGTCCACCTCCAGGCCAGAGTCGTCGGCCAGCGTGGGCAAGCCGGAGGCCGCCGCGAGCGCCCGCGCCTTGATGAGTGCGTTTTCCGTGTATGTCTCACCGGTCTCTTCGATATCGTCGTGCAAGCCCAAGTCATCGGGTAGCAACAGTTCGACGTCCAACCCCTCCAACAGCGCCCGCCACTCCCGGCGCTTCCCCTGATTGTGTGTCGCCAACAACAAACGCATTGTCTCTCCCCCTCAATGATCAAACCGCGAATCTCGCTAATCTACGCGAATTTTTGAGAGATTGGCGAAGATTCGCGTGATTCGCAGTTAAGATTTCAGCTATTGCCCATTATACACTTTCGCCAACTTCTGTTCCAACCGCTCTTTGCGATGCCGGAGTTCGGCCAAGAGTTGCACGCGCTTGAGGCTTTTGGGATGACGCTCGGCGCGATTCAGGGCAGCATCGGTTTCGGCGAGTGCGGCGCGCAGGTCACAAGCTGTCCATTCGTAGTACTTGGCGCGTTCCACCAGCGGCTCGACGGCCAGCGGGTGATAGGTCGCCCAGGCATTCCACAGCGCGAACGCCCGTTCCCACGCGCCGCAGCGTTTGTGACGCAGCGCCATCTCGCACCAGAGCCGCGCGGCTGTGTCCTCGTCCAGCGTCCCACGCTCCTGCAAAAGCGCCTGTTCCCACGCCCTGAACGCTTCCGCCTCGCGGCCGGCGTGGTCGTACACACGCCCCACCCCGGCCCACTCGCCCGGCGCGAGCGCCATCTGTTCTGGTGATGTGACCATGCGCGTCACGTGGACCAGCAGCGAGACAAGGCTCAGCACGTCGATGCGGTTGTGGTAGAAGACCCGCGCCATATCGGACGTGTCGCCGGTATCCAGGTATTGCCGGTAGAGCCAGGGGATCAGCGACGATTCGATGTCCGCCTCAGTACGCTGTACACGCAGAATCGCGGTCTCCAGCATCCCCAAGCGGCGGGATTCCAGGTGATCCCGCCAAAGCTGCCGCGCCACGCTGAGCAGATCCAGATGCGGCAGCGTCCGCCAACGCGGAGCCATGCGGTTGAGGATAAAGCGGGATTCCAGCAGCGGCAGGTCGAAGCCGTTGCCGTTGAAGCTGACAATGCCGGTCGCGCCCGCCAGCACATCTTCGATGTAGTGCATCGCCGCTAACTCTTCGTCGGGACTGCGGAGAAAGACGAGGTGCAACGTCAGGTGCTCATCTTCCCACAGGCCGATGCCGGTGAGGAAAACCAGTGTCCCCGCGCCGCCTGCAAGGCCGGTCGTTTCCGTGTCGAGGAAGGCGGGGCGCGCGCCCAGGTTCGGCACGCCGAAAAGCGGCAGCGCCTCCACGGGAAGGTGTTGCATCTCACCGAGCGTGTAACGTCCGTGCGGGTGAAACGCCGGATACACCCGTTTTTCCACCCACACCGGACCGTGCGAAGTCACAATCTCGTCACCGGGCAATGTGGAACTCGCCCGGCGCGGCGGTTCAGCAGGGAGTGGCGGCGTGGGTTGCAGCGCCTTCAGGCCCTTCACCACGCCGAGGCGCTGCAACTGTTGGCGGAATTTGTCATCCATAATGTAGTGATTGCGTCAAAAATTTGACAGCAGATTTAGCAGATTTTTCTCAATCTGCTGAATCTGCTTAATCTGCTGACAAAGAAGGCTAGGTTCCCACTTGCCGGCGTTCGATGCGGGCGCCGAGGGGACGGAGTTTTTCTTCGATGCGCTCGTAGCCCCGGTCGATCTGGCGGATGTTGAAGATCGTGCTGGTGCCTTCGGCGGCAAGGGCGGCGATCAGCATCGCCATGCCGGCGCGGATGTCGGGGCTTTCCATTTCGTCACCGTGGAGGCGCGACGGGCCGTAGACCAGCGCGCGGTGCGGATCGCACAGGACGATACGCGCGCCCATCGGAATGAGCTTGTCCACGAAGAACAGACGGCTCTCGAACATTTTCTCGTGGAAGATGATCACGCCGTCGGATTGTGTCGCCAGGACCAGGGCGATGCTCATCAAGTCCGCCGGGAACGCGGGCCACGGCGCATCCGCGATGGACGGAATCGCGCCGCCCATGTCGGGCACGATCTTCAGCGATTGTTCGGCAGGCACGAAGAGATCGTCACCGCGAATCTCCACGGAGACGCCCAACCGCTCCAGGTGCATCAGTGTCATCCGCAGGTGATGTGGGACGGCGTTGCGGATGAGCAGCTCACCGCGCGTCGCCGCCGCCAGCGCAATGTAGCTACCCACCTCGATGTGATCGGAGGCCACGGTGAAGTCCACGCCGTGCAGCCGTTCCACGCCGTCGATGACCAGCGTGTTGGTGCCGATGCCGCTGATTTTCGCGCCCATCGCGTTGAGCATGGTGCAAAGGTCTTGCACGTGCGGCTCGGAGGCGACGTTGCGGAGAATCGTCGTCCCCTGGGCGAGAACGGCGGCCATCACCGCGTTCTCCGTGCCGGTGACGCTGGCCTCGTCGAGCAGAATGTCGGCCCCTCTGAGGCGGTCGGCCTTCAGGATGTAATTCCCGTTCTGCACGACCACGTCCGCGCCGAGTTCCTGGAACGCCATGAAGTGTGTGTCCACGCGCCGCCGCCCGATCACGTCGCCGCCGGGCGCGGGAATGGAGAGGTCGCACAGCCGTCCCAGGAGCGGCCCGGCGATCAGGATCGAACCGCGAATGGCGCGGAACAGCTCGCGGTCCATGTCGTTCGTCGGCGAGCAGACCTGCTGCGCCTGGATTTTCCAGGTTTTGGCATCCAGCCGTTCGACGTCCGCGCCAAGGATTTGCAGCAGCTCGGCCATCACCTCCACGTCGCGGATCGCCGGAAGGTTACGCAGGATGACCGGTTCGTCGGTCAACAACGTTGCCGCCAGTGTGGGCAACGCGGCATTTTTGTTGCCGCTCGGCCAGATCTCTCCCTTGAGTGGCACGCCACCCTTAATCACAAAACAGTCGTTCATCGGTAGCTCCTTTTCGTAGTGAGTGAATCATGAATCATGAATTGCGATTCACGAATCATGATTCATGATTCATGATTCGTGATTCGTGATTCGAGTGCAATTTCTACGCGGTCCCCAATCTGCAAGCCCAATGCCTGCGCGCCGTGACCACGGTTGACGGCAAGTTCGAGCAGGCCCTCACTGCCGACGAGGGCCAGCGGTTCGCCCAGTTCAACCTCGCCGTAGGTGCGGCGGACGGGGCCGAGGTCACGCCCGGCAGCAATGACGCGGACGCGCCCGGCGTTGATGATTCCCGACGGGACTTCGCCAAACGCCGGATCGAGGGCCAGCAACGCGCCATCCCAAACCAGCCGCCCGATGCTGGTGATGACGTTGCCGAAATGGTCGATGTAGATCACCTCGCCAGCAATCACGGCATCGGTCACGGTGAGGAGCGGCGCGGGCAGGCGCACCGGGTCGGTGACTTCCGGGCCGAATTCATCCAGCGGGACGCCACGTGCGAGATACGCCGCCGCCGGAGAGAAAATGTCGCGCCCGTGAAAGGTACTGCTGACCGCCACGTTGCGGTAGGCGGGGTTCGCCAATTCGACGATCATCGTGGGCGGGGCGGCCTCCCACACGTAGGAGAAGACGCCGTTATCCGGCCCCACGAGCGTCCCCCACGGCGTGCGCGCCGCGATCGGCCGCCGCGCCGTCCCCACGCCCGGATCGACCACGACGACGTGGATGCTTTCCGGTGGGAAGTACGGCAGCGCCGTCCACAGCACGTAGGCTGCACTGCGCACATCCTGCGGCGGAATTTCCTGTGTGATGTCGATACAGGGCACGCCCGGCGCAATCCCGGCAATCACCCCCTTCATCGTGCCCACATACCCGTCGCGCGTGCCAAAATCAGTGGTTATGGTGATAAGCATGAGTTGTCGTTACCTTCATAAAACGTAAAACGTAAAACGTGATGCGTACTTGCGCTTCTTGCCTCTTGCATCCTGCATCTTGCATCCTGCATCATCCCAAACAAATCCACGTCGCCTGTTTGTCGGCGTGCAGGCCGTGCTCTACCCACGGGTCGATGACGATCAAATCGCCACTTGCGACCGGGTGCTCGATGCCGTCCAACGTCACCAGCGCCTCACCTTCGATGATGTACCACAGTTCCGGGAAGGCGTGTTTGTGCGGCGCGAACGGATTCTCCGGCGTGGTCACGCGCGTGACGAAGTGGTGGACGACGATTTCGCGGTCGCCGAGGTCGTAGGGGCGGCGGCCGTTAACGACGGGAATGGTATCGGCTTTGAGGATCATATTTTAATGGAACGCCGGGAACTCGCGGTAATCGCGCAGGTCAATCAGATTACCGGACCTGGCCCAGGGCACCGTGCCCAATTCGGAAGGCAAGACGCCCCGATCGTAGCACGCCTCGAACGTCTCCTGCAAGCCCTCCACCCAGGTCAGGCGGTCGTCCCGTTCGACGTCCAGGCGGGTACGCAGCAGCGATCTCGGGAATTCGACGATCTCCCACATCGACTCTTGCGCGCCGTTGGTGCACATGACTTCGGGAATCGCGCCTTCGATGCTGCACGCCAGGGGCGCGCCGGACCGCACAGCATCCACGGCCTGCCATAGCTTGTTCTCGATCTGCCCGTCATACGGATTGCCGTAGTCTTTCACGCTGCCATCGCGGAAGTGCGCCAGTATCGAATCACTATACGCCTGGTAAATCACTTCTGCGTTTTCGAATTCGTAGCTGAAGATTGGGCCGATGTTATTGGGAACGGGATGCGCGGTGTAGAACAAAACTTCGGCGCCAGATTCCGTATGGCAGCGTATGGCAGCGGCGTCGTAGTTTTCGATCGGGTTGGCACGGTAGAGTTCGGCTTGCACGTCCACGGGCCACGCGCTCGTCTCGCGCGTCTCGCCGAGAACGTAGAAGCAGTTGTGGAGGTAGTGCGCCGTCGCATTATGGGCCGGGCTATCGAGAATCCACGCGCCGTTGGGCGCTCTCAACTTCGCCGCCCAGGTATTGCGCCCGTAGTACGAGTCACCGCGCGGCCAGAACACCTTTGTCCGCAGCCGCAGCGGGTGCCCCAGGACACCGTCCATCACATCGCGCTTGAGCGCCTGAATCGCCGGCGAGTAAGACCACTGGTAGCCGATGCCGACAAATTTCCCCGCCGCATCTCGCGCTTCGACCATCTTCCAGGCGTCCTGCACCGTCGCCGTGACAGGTTTTTCGCAGAGGACGTGCGAGTCGTGCGCCAGCGCCTTCTGCACAAACGGCAGATGCAGGTGAATCGGCGGCGAGAGGACAACCAGATCCGCCGAAGATGCGGCATAGAAGGCATCAAGGTCGGGGTAAATCGGCACGCCGGTTTCCTTGAACGTGTCCAGAAACCGGCATGTGACCGGATTCGGATCGATGCCGGCGACAAACCGCGCGTTGTGCTCCGCCGAAGCCGTGAACAACTCTGCCAGATACGAATTCCCATAGCCCCCCAGGGCCACCATCGCCACCGTCACTTCTTTTTTCCGCATCGAGTACCCCCTGTTGGAAAGTAAACCACGAATCTACACCAATCCTCACGAATGTTTCCATTTGCCAAATCTCCGCGAATAAAGAATACAAAATTAGTGTAAATTCGTGAAGATTCGTGGTGAAAGTTCTGACTAAACGTTGAAAGCGACCACACACCCCTCGTCTGCCGATTGGCGGGCGAGGAGGCTGGCTTCGGTGACGGTGAAGACGTCTTCGGCGGTGAGGATCGCCGTGGTTTTGCCCTCGATGTGCTCCACGAAATCCCGGAAGATTTGCCGGTCGCAGGCGACAGACAGCACGGCCTCGCCCTCGGTATTGGCATTGATGAGATAGGCTTGCCCACCGCGTACTTCGAGCGCGCCGGCAGTCCCCATCACACGCACGCGGTCGTCGCCGTGGGTGGGAGATGTGGGTGGGCGCAGATAATCGAGGCTGGCGGAGGCAAAGACATCGTTGGTCAGCGTGAAATGGCACAACGCCGACACCTCCATGTCGCCGTTGCCTTGATTGTATTGCGTGGAATGTGTGGCGTAGACAGAGGTGAAGGCCTGACCGCTGTACCAGTAAATCCAGTCGAAGGCGTGGACGCCAATCCAGGGGATCGTGCCGCCGTAGGTCGCCCGGTCGCAGTAATAGGCGTCGCGGCGGCCCAACCGGTACGATTTCTGTGTGTTGATCAGGCGCACCGTCCCAACCGCGCCGTCTTGCACAGCGCGCCACGCGGTATAGAAGGCCGGATCGTAGCGCAGGTTCATGATCGTGGCGAGGTGCAGGCCAGACGATGCCACATACGCCGTCTTGACCATCGCCAGTTGCTCCAACGTGAGCGCGACGGGCTTTTCGCAGAAGACGTGAATCCCGCGCCGCAGCGCCTCCGCCGTCATTTCGGCATGCAATTCAAATGGCCCACAGACGACGACAACGTCCGGCTGCAGCCGGTCCAACATCTGCCGGTAGTCGGCGAAAACCTCCGGCGTGAAACCCATTGCGTCGCAGCGTTTCTGCCAGGATGTGATATCATCCTCCGGCGTACCGGCCGCAAGCCCCACCACTTGCACGTGGGGCAACTGGGGCAAGGCATCCCACACGTGTTTGTCGTGCCCGCCGCGATTGCCAATCATACAAAGTTTCATAGGCCCTCCGCTATGGGAACCACGAATCTTCACGAATCCACACTAATTTTTCTTATTCTGTACTGGGCAGAAGCATATTGCACTTTTGGTACACGGATGAACACGGAAAACACGGATTTCTTTCCCAAAAAATCCGTAGAATCCGTGAAATCCGTGTACGATTCTTCGATTCGTGATTGCAAGACATATTCGTGGACATTCGTGCAGATTCGTGGTTAAAGTCCTTGATACACCCGAATCTGAAGCGTGACATCCACCGGCGTTATAAAGGTCAACAGGACGCGCGCGTGATCGGGCGCAAGTTCGGCGTCGCGCATGGCCCACATCGCGTGCGCGTGGGCGCCCGGCCCGATGCAGATGACGTCATGTCCATACCGCATCATACCATAACCTTGCTTTAAGAACAACACCTGACCCGCCTGCGGACGCGTGAGCGTATCGTCCGTCTCCCACACGCCGCCGGGCAGGAAGTCGAAGGCCACCTGTGC